>Ga0209094_1000585_pt1 | contig 25767 bp, 40 predicted proteins | sample COGITO_mtgs_1004_2_FD_184790 | JGI IMG/M metagenome (GOLD analysis project Ga0209094, IMG submission 184790) | Pelagic marine microbial communities from North Sea - COGITO_mtgs_100430 (SPAdes) (version 2) | ecosystem: Environmental > Aquatic > Marine > Epipelagic ... | reverse complement strand
TACTTGATGAATGAAATCTTTAGCGTCATCCATCTCGGATTTAATAACGCCAGCAAGATGTTCCATGTCTATTTCTTCATCGACCTCTACTTCCATCTCAGAAGATTCGATCTCTTCTTGCTCAAGTATGTCTTCTATTTTGTCTTCGTAATCTTTTGCCATGTACAACTATCCCACTCGAATAATTCGAGACTTTAAAGGTTTTTTGAAATTATAACCGAAAACACTCTCGCTTCCACTAAAACTTGCGGCACTACTTGCCATGGTCAATGCAAGTGCGTCTGCTTTGTCTGGAGATTTAATTCCGCGCTTACGCATTTCATCTTTGCTCTCTATCTTTATCTTTCCGGCAGAGGTATATTTGTACAATGGCGCAGCCAATTCCGAGGCAAGCTCATCATCCATAGGAAGTCGGCAATCTCGCTGCGCCAGCCAATCTTTAATCGCAAACCATAATTCAGCACGCAAGTTCAAATAGTTCTTTTTAGATGATGGAGACTCGGAAACATTTATGCCACGCACGGGAAGGTTTTGCTCGCGCAGTCTATCGACCACGCCCGCACCAATGCCAATCACATCAACCAATATTTCTTGCGGTTTGTCCATCACAGTTGCATCATCGTAGCGATTCTTAATCACCCCGCACAATTGCATCAGATCCATTGAAGCAAAAGAGGTGATCTCAAAGACTGTATTTCCCTGGCGCACGCACAGAGCAGAGTTATCTCCACCGAACCTAGCAACATCTAATCCCCAAAGGATTGGTTCACTTGGCGTAAGAGACACCTCTCTGTTGATGGCATCTCTGACTAATTGCATGGGGATCACAGTGTCATCGTCTGATTGCGGGAATTCGCCCATGACCTCTACTCTGGAGACTGTTGAGTCTTCCCCGTACTGCTCGATCATCTTTTCAAATAAAGATTTGTCCGTGCCTTCGACTGTGCGGGAGTCTATTTGTAGATTTTGCCAAAACTTTTGTTTGCTGTGGAACGAATCATAAAAAGGGCCGGAGTTTCTACGTGGATTAGAAAAGGTAAACCAGTATCTATTGGCCGTTGGTTCGGAAAAGAATCCTTCAGATACGGAATATATGGGAGCTGGTATACCGGACGCTTCGTCCATAATTAAACACACCCCGTACGAGGAGTGAATACCAGCGAAAGCATCTGGATTCTCTTCTGACCAGAGTTGCGCTTGTGCGTAGTAGTAGCCAGTGTCGATCTTAAGGTCTTCTTCCAGGGCTTTTTGAAACCATGGTGCTGGTTTAATGGTTGTAGCAGTCTTTTGGAACCAGTGAGCGTTCATGGAAAGAGTCATCCACTTACCAAGTTCAGCCCATGTTCTTGATCTAAGCTGCTGTTCGGTGTTGGCAGTAACGATAATGGTTGCTCCTAGCCTGGTAGATAGCATCCATATGATAATCCAGGAAACCAGTGCAGATTTGCCAATACCACGACCTGAAGCTACAGCCATTCTAAACATCTCTGGTAAATCTTTTACACCATTGCGAGCAATATGCGTGGTCATTTCCCTTAAAATTTTTTCCTGCCACTTCCTAGGCCCTGTGAAGTGCTCAAGGGGGGTATCTTTTAAACCCCATGGGAAGACAAACTTAACAAAGTTAAGCGGATCGTCCTTGATGTTCATTGACCATATTTCGGTCATGAGTTTCTTTTCGTCTTCTACTTTATATTTCATAAAAAAATTTTAAAAAAATAACAAAAATTTAGTTCATTAGTTATATATATATACGCGCCCACCACGCACGAACGGGGGGGTCAAATCGGTTTTTTCTCTCAAGCACGTCCGCCCGTCAAATCGTCCGGATTTTCGCCCGTTCGTTCGCCCGTGTGCCCGTCCGGGTCGTCAAGGTCGTCCCTAGCTTTACCTGGTGCGTTCTGAGACGTTCGTTCGTCCGGGTGAACGTTTGTACGCTCCCGGGCCGAATCGATTGACTCATGAAGCTCTAAGGCGTCCGAGGCCGGAGCTAAAATTCTCCCGTGTGCTTGCGTGAGCAGGTTGGCCAGGTCGAAGTTGGCTACAACTTCCTGCCGGTCGGCCCAGTTCTCGGATCTGTTCTTTAAGTAGAAGATTTGGGCCGTTACATTCTTATCTATTGTCGCTGATTCATACAGTGCATTAGCTACCCGGGAAATTCCCAATGCCTCACCCTTTTTTATAGCTTCCTCAATTTCCCCAAATTCCTTTCGTCTTCTATCAATAGTTGACCAGGAAACCCCGAGGCATCTTGCGATTTGTCCGGATGTTAATCCTTGAGATCCGAGTGCAACTATTTTATCTAGCGTCTCAGAATCGTTGAGCATCTTTTTTTTTCTGCCTGGTCGTTTCTTTTCCATAGCCTAGTTTAATGCAGTATTGAGGAAGTTATTCATCTTTTTGATAAATATGTTGACATTCTTATATCACCTATGAGAAGATCTAGGAACCTAGGGGAACACCTGGGCATTTTAAGGAGAATAGAATTATGAATAACGTAACCACTACCAACAACAGCCCTGGATTGAAGGACAAGTTGGACATCATAGCCGACATATTTGAAAGCAAAACAGGGTTAATTTTTGATGACTGCATCAGCGATAAATCATTCGCTGATATTGTGATTAAATATTCAGATGAACCGGCCCTGGTAATTGCTAAAAGATTAAAAGCATTTAACAAATTTGGGGTGGCCAAATGATAAATGCAAAACAAAATCCAAAATGTGCGGACTTAGTCCAGGACAAATTCAACGACACCGAGGCCACCTATAAGGAGGCCCGAAAATTCTTTCAAGAATACCAGGACGCAACCGAGGGCGAACAAATTGCCATGAAAGTGTTTGACAAACACCGGGGCGATTATTTCCATGAATACGATGATATGTTCGATTATATAAATCAAACCGCTTTATCCTGGGATTATGTAGACAGCGAGGGCAGAGAAGCCGGATATTATCGATTGCAGTTATCCTGGGGCGGACCATCTGACGAGTTTCGAATCTATGTAGACCGGGACAAAGATATTGATGTTATCGAATATTGGTACATGGATTGGTTTGATGGTGCCCATGTCATGGTTCCTAAAGATTCCGAATCCTGGAATGTCTGCGATGAGTTCCTAGAATGCGAGAGGTGGAAATAATGTACGAAGTAATAATTGAGGATGAGAACCTCGGCACCATTACAGTGATGAGATCCGATAACCTAGGGCAATGCCTGGACAAACAAAAACGATTAATCCAGGACGGGCATTTAGAATGTTTTATTACCAGGGGGAAAGCATGACATTCGAACAAGCTAAATATAAATATAGTTGTTATGCCCGGGATGTCCTGGGATTAGTTGGCGAGTTAGATATACCTAGCCGGGATACATCAACAGTTTTAAACCTGGTTGTAAATCTAAAAGAATGTCCATTATGGACGCTTAGAAATGATGACTATGAGACCATAGCAACCATTGACGCAAACACGGGCAAAGTATTATGAAAGAAGAAACAACCCGGATTAATTACCGAGGCGTTCCCGTTGATATTACTATTACCTGGAATTATTTTGAAAACGTAGATCCTGGCATAGATCATATAGAAATTAATACCCTGGACAAACACCCGATCCCACTAACCCCAACCGGGTATAGATCGCACTTTTGCAAATTCCCGGATAATTTCACCATGGCCGAGGCTATAACTTGGTTCTATGAACAGAACGGGGAACAAGACCCGGATAACCTGGAGGAAGATCTATTTTCTAGCGTCTCACATGAGCCACACGCAACGCAAAGCATTAAACATGATGCAACCCCTAGGGATATAAAAACTTTTAACTCTGAGCCTCTGATTAAACCAGGGGCGAAGGCAAACCAACCATCATTATTTTAATAAGGAGATAAATATTATGAATGAAGCAATAGAATTAAAAATGTCAGAATGGATAAGCAAGGAGGACGATGTAAGTATGTTTAAGTTTGCGTCAGTTCTTTTTATAACCGCCCCAAAAGATAAAGAACCACAACTGCAAGAAATTTTATATCAGGCTCAGCAAATTGCCGAAGGCATGACCGATATTCAAATAGCAAGGGCAAAAAAAGAAATTAAACAATTATTAAACGAGGGAACCAACAATGAATAAAGAACTAAACCAAATAATCCAAGACCTGGCCGACCTTAGTTATATCGCCCTGGATCTAAAGGAAGATATAATTTCCGGTGAACCATCTATTGAAACCGCCATAGATAAGATCAACAAGATCCACCAGGTATTAATCTTTAACCAGGATAAACTCATCCAACTAACCGAGGGGGAGAAAGATGTACGCTAAAAATGTATCACAAATGGATGTTTTAATAGCTGATGAACTTAATCAATGTATGGCGTGTGATTACACCTCATACGAGTATGGAGAAGTTTACAGCAAAAAAGGAAACGAGATTACTTCCTGGAATACAGAAGACCATGTTGTATGCCCTAGTTGTAAAAGTTTTGATTATTATATTTTGGAGGAAAACGAAAATGACACAGCATAAAGAAATGATTGATGAGGCCCGGATGTTACTCAGCACGAAAAAACAAAACATCCCAAGCATGAGCCGGAACTTTAAAAAAGATTACTGGCTCTTAACCTACCCGTGCGGAAAGATTGTTAAAACTTACGAGGATAAACGCAAGAAAGATATTGTTATCCAGGAATCGCACCAATGATTGAAATAATTGGCTACATAACCGGGATCGGTTTTTTAATATGGTTAGTTGCTGTATGTATTCTTTACGCGGTAGCCAATCACTGGATGGATAAATAGAATTTGGGCGGTCTAATTAATTATTTAAATTAAGAAGATTGATACCGCAAAAGAAAGTCCGCTTGTACTTTACCAAAGAAAACAAGCACCGGGGCGAATGTTTAGGGTTTTTCTGTCATTAACCTTGAACGCAACTCGCCCCACCTTTAAGATTTAATTATGAGCAAATACAACTACAACAAAGCATACAAAGGGGCCAGGCTCATTCGAGCCAACGCACGGACGGAAGACGACCTCTACGACTGCATCACCGCCCAAGGCTATGACGAATACCCAATCGACCCGGCCATCCTACAACAGGCCGAAAACTATACTTTCAGCGATTCAGCGATCCCCTTGCTCAGACAATTCCTCGATCATAATCTTGCCCAGGCCGACCAACAGGAGATGTTTCCGCACGCCCGGTTTTGCTTGTTTAACGATCCTGCGTTCTCCCTCTACCGCAATCCATAAGATCCCCGCTTCGACCAGCTCATCCACGCACCGACCAACAGTACGCCTATTCAACCCGGTCATCTTGCCATAATAAATATACGCATCATGCGAGGAACAGCTCAAAATTCTATGCCTTTCGCAGATCGCCCAAAGAACTAACTTCGTGGCCGGTCTAAGGGAAGTATCTCCCGCACGGGAACGGAACCACTTCCACACGCACGATTTCAGTTTCGAATAACTCTTATACTTACTCAGCACGGACGCACGTACGCATCCGGATTCGTTCTCTTTGTCCGGGATGGAGTTTTCTATCCACCAGTATTGATCGTTCATTCGTTCACTCTATCTGAATAAGGGAAACCCCCTTCATGGGGTTTTCCTATTTGTTTTGTTTGGGATATATGGTACATCTAGTACCCTTCATAGGTACTACTAGTGCCATAGTATGGTACTACTAGTGCCATTAAACAGAGTGACAACGCGACCAGGGATGAATGAAACACCCTCTTTTTGGGGGTAGGGTTCGGGCATTTCTCATCTTTACGTTTTAAGGAGAGAGTCCCGATCGCGTTATCAAATTTTATTATCATCTATTAATCCTGATTACCAAAGACTAATTGATGGATTATTTTCTCGAGAGAATCCAGGGTTTTTTTCTCTTGCCTGGTAAGTTTCTCTTTTTTGACCAGGGGTTTGCCATGCTCGGCCAAGGCATTGACCATGAGTTCCTTTTCGTCATCTGTTATTAGTATTTTTACCATCATCTTTTGAATCCTCCTTATTGGTTTCTTTTGGTTTCTTTTTGCCGAAGATCCGGTCGAAGTTATCTCGGTATTGTTCTGTGTAAATTAAATCTCTGGGTTTATCTCCTTTGCCTGCCATCTTCACCTCCTGGTAATTGTTTAGTGTCAAACCATCCACTCGGGTAGTTAATCATTTTTCCAACCCATTTATTAAAAAAACGAGGCTCTGAGATGCCCTCTAAGGCATTTTCTTTACCCGGTCCATGCTCTGCCCTTAACGAAGTTATCACGTTTCCTGGCATTTTTGATTCTCTGGTAATTTGGTTATACATCTAAAATTCCCACTTAATAGCATCTTTTTTATACACTTCCAGGACTGCGTTTCGCCTTAACAATGTCATGGGATTGGTATCCATTTCATTTGAGTTAGCTTTCACCACCTGGAAATTTACAACCCTGGTTCTATCAAACTCTAACCCCTCATCCGCACAAATATTTTCCGCAGTCTTTTCGTCTGTGATAGAAATAGTGGCCGCCATTCTCATTCCATCGACAATAGCCGCGGATCCCCTTATCGACGAACGAGAATCCCAGCTTGATTCCTGGCTCTGCAATCCGGCCTTGCTCATATGATGAATAGATAAAACAGAACACTCAAACTTTGATGCGATAGAAGAACAAAATTGACAATACAGTTGAGCCGCTTCTTGACTGGTAGTAATAGGTGCCGCAACAAAAGATTGTATTGGATCGATCACGACCAGAGATAGATCTGGAATGGTGGATATCTCATTAATAAGTTCGTGAGCCTCGGGCGTTAGATCTAAACCCCTAGCATCATCCTTTAATAATATTAATGGTTTAGGTGCATCTGGCACTGTATAAGCAAAGACATCATACATAGCGTTATGCCTCTTATCTCCAATATCCAACGCCTTAACCCGTCTAAAGACTTCGTTTCTATCATCTTCTGCCATCAGCATGAGAACATTACCGGCATTTTTAATAGGTTTATCTAACCAAGTTCCTTGCCCCTGGGACACTTTGATAGCCAAATCCAGGGCCAACATACTTTTACCAACACCACCGACTGCCGCCAACAAACTAGGTTTAGATTTTTCTAACAACCCCTCTACTAACCAAGATCTGGGCGGTGGATTTCCCTTTAATTGTTTGATAGAGAAACTTCTTATGCCTAAACCCTGGTCGCTAATCTCTAACTTAACCGCATCCAATCCTTGTTTAACTGCCAAATCATTAAAATCACCTTCAATGGATGGGATTCTTACCAGGCAGTTGTAGTATCTGGTCGCAATCTCTTCTGCTTTCTTTCGGCCAATGTCTGTTTTATCGTTATCAAAGGCTAAATAAATCCTGGCATCAGTCTTTTTCCTTATGTTTTCTACCGCATCACTACCAAAGTTAGCCGAAAAAACACAAGCCACGGGCATCTGCGTTGCATCCCATACACTTACACCGGTCGCCATGCCCTCAACCACGACCAGAGATTCAACTTTTGATAGAGAATTAAAGTCAGTCCCTATTAAAAAGATGTTTCCTTTAACTTGACCGGCTGATACAAACCTTTTAGATCCATCTTCCTGGATAAACTGCAACGATCTAATCTCACCATTAACATTATAAATAGGAACGACCAGAGATTTATTGTGTAGCTTTAATGAATAACTTTTAATTTGTTTAGCGTCCAGGTAAGGATGTTTTATAACCTCTGAGTAAGTCTTAAAACGATTCTGACAATCTTTAGCAACTTCCTCATACCTTTGCAGCTTTTGTTTTTTAGCCTCTTCCTGGGCCTGTTGCATCTTTAACTGTAAGTTTTGTTTTTCATTTGGGCTAAGTGTATTGATCTGGACAGAACTCCATTTGTATTCCGCCCCCGTTCTCCAATTTCCGTAAGTTGCGAATATGTGATTATTAACAACATTAATAACATACCACCCTGATTTTTCATTGCCTTTATCCGGCCTCACTCCCGGGGTTGCTTGTACTGAGATCCTTACCAGATCACCGCTTGTGTTTAAAAATCCAACATTCAATCCTATTGTTTGCATTTCTGCAATAAGATCCTGTTCATTGCCCTTGTTCTTTTCTAAATAACTCTTATCTTTATTCAGTCCGTGTTTTATCTTGTATTTTATAAGATCCATCTACCCCTTTCCTTGCCATTTCGTTGGCATATTTTAAATATTCTCTGGTAAAACCCTCAAAAAAACTGCATCGATCGTCCTCACTCCAATCACGAAACGCCCAGCTTTTATTTTTAACAGAAAATTCTTTATATCTATCTTTTATTTGCGACTTAGCATGAAGAACACCAGCCACAGATACTTGTGCCACCTTTGGCGATCTATTACCTTTCTTAATTTCTTCTTGATGTTCCATACTACAGGCCCCAAACCATTTACCATCTACCTCGACCAGAAGAGGCCCCACTGGATCGCCACAGCAACCGCATAGTGAGGGCCTATCTGATTTTAAGAAGTTAAAATGGGATGTTGTCTTCGGCTTCTTTGCTAAAAACAGGCTCATCCGCTTTTACTTCTGTCACTTTTGATTTAGGTGCTAACCACCCTTTACCTTTCATATCATCGATGGCGGCATAACCCTTCACATCTTTGATAACATTTGCTCTAACTTTTATACCAATCAAGTTAGAACTTTCATCTGGAAAACCATCAGGAAATCCACCAGCAATAGACATTGCGTGTAATGATGATAAACCAATGCTAATAGCTCCCTCACTCTTTTCATGGTCTACTGTGAAAGCATGACCAATCATAAAGTTAGGTTTATCAACAACTCTAAATAAAAGTTTTAGAGCTTTCCATCCATTCTGACCTTCGATTTCCTCTTCACGGACACATTCAAGATCATATGCCCCTGGTTCGAGTTCTTCCAAGATGCTGTTTTCAGCCTGTGCTTTATATTCACTTAATTTCATTTTTTCTCCTTATATATAATAATGTGTAAATATTTTAACCAGGATCATAACTGTCATAATCGCCTAAGTAGTCGATATAACTTTCACAATCCACCTTTATAACGGCAAGTTGATGTAGGCCGTCAGCAGGTAAAGAATTATTCTCTGGATTTATTGTGTCTAAAAAATTATCTAAGACCTTAATAAATTCCTCGAACTTCATCGTTACCTCTGCAACTTCGCCCAAATTACTCACCCTTTTCCTCCCCCAACATAGCCTTTCTAATCTCAGGCCATGAGAATGGAAGTTGATCTGGAAGTGCGTACCTATTTTTTGCAAGATAGGCAGGTTTCTCACGACAGTAAGCAACCACATCTCCAGACACCGCTTTTGTTGTCATGTTGCCACCTTTCCCCTGGACTTTAACAGTACCAAGTTTGTAGTTAGCAAAGAAACAACAATCACTGTGTTCTAAAATTAAGTCAGCCGCCTTTCTGTGGAGTTTTAGCTCATGGCGGTCGTAGCCTTCTATCTCCGGAGACTCGAATCGTTTAATTTGATTATGTGCAATCTGCAAAGTAATCATATTCTTTTCTTCACGGAGTTTGTTTAGCAACTCTATGTACTGTCTCCAGTATCTAAGTACCTCAACGTAACCCTTCCCGAATCCAGGCTGCTCGATTGAACGCCATCCATTATCTTCGCACGCTTGTTGCCAAATCAATGGTTCAAGCCAATCCAGTGAATCAATGATGACTGTTTTGTAATCATGCGATTCATCAGCAAGATCATTAAGACAGCCCATGACTTCGTTGAAAGATTTACATAAATCAAACTGTGGAGCATCGATAGTACCCATGCCGTCCTCAGTTAAGATAAAAATAGGATCCGGCATAGACGCACCAAAGGTTGTCTTACCAATTCCAGCACCACCATACAGCACTAACCTAGGTGGTCTTTGTCTGCTCTTTGTTCTAATATCAGCTAGACTCATTTTGCCACCTCAACTTTAGATTCATCACCTTCAACAGCGTCTTTTAATTCTCCACTGTATTTAGCTGCTGCTAGTTGTTTGATTTCTATCTCAAACTGCAACCTAGCTAGGTCTTGTTGCAATCTGTTTATTTCTTGATTGCATAGAACAGTCTTGTTGTACAGCAATCTAGTTTCATCAGAAAGCTCCTCAACTTTGTATTCTTTACCCTTATCATCAAAGCTAAACGTTAGCTCTTCTTTATTTTCTTCACTCATAATTTTACTCCTTGGTTTCGTTTATAAGTTTCACAAAGACTGCGTCCATTGCAGAATTTGCAGTGATCCCCAAATACATACTCAGGGTTTTCATCCATACAGGCATCTGCCCGTGGTTTCAGAAAATCGTATCCCCAGTTAGCAAGATTTTCACCGGTAGTTTCCCATGTCTTAACTGCCCGTTCTTTCTTGACCCCCCGAGGTTGAACTATCGTTAGCTCCATAATTGTTTCAGCATTGCCGTACCTGGTAAGTGCGCCAAGGCCATAAATCATTAACTGTTTGTTGTGATCTGGAGCAACCTGCCATCTACCAGACTTAAGATCAATTACACAGATACGACCTTCTGCCAGTATGATTGCATCAGCAGTACCCCAAATGTTTTCGCTGATCTCTTCCATAGATACTTGCTCTTCGATTAATAACTTACCATTCAGCTCTTCTGTTCTTTTCGCCACATACTCTGTGTAGGTTCTAGCGCAATCAATCATCTCTTGGTCTATCTCAACTTCAAAATCTTCAACCATCTCGACCTTGCCAAGCCAATAATCTTCTAAAGATATATCACCATCCAAATGTCCTTTCATTAAAGTCTCACTCATCTGGTGAACCAACGTACCAGTAACAGCCGGGATGCTTGTTGTGTATGAAACTTGTGCCGCTAACCTAGGCATACCAGGACACGCAGTCCACTTATCTGCGGATGAAGGTGATAATAATGCGTGCTTACTTGGCATTGCTGGAAATATAAGATTGTTCTTCTATTCTTTTGACATCATCAAGATCGTACAAGATAGTGCCAGTTATTTTCCAATAACTTGGCCCGAGTCCTTTAGATCTTCTATTATCTATAGTCTTCTTGCTGACGCCCCATCTTTTAGATAGGCCGTCCGCATCTATAGTATTATTAATATCAAATTGCTTTAAATCTTTTATTTCCATGAATTTCCCTTTTTCCCGATTTAGCCTATAATACATCAATATTACTAAAATGGTAATATTTTATTAAATAAATAAGGAGTATTTATATGTCTATTGACGAAGCTACACCACAGGACTGGGATCAGGCTATTGACAGCCTTGCTTCCAACAACCAAATCGGTGGCGACCATTATAACAAGGGAACCAACATAGAACCGATTGATTACATCATGGCCAATGGTATTGGGTGGTGTTTAGGTAATGTAATTAAACTTGTAACCAGAGATAAGCATGACAAGATTGAAGATCTCAGGAAAGCCAAGCATTACATAGATTTAGAATTGGAAAAGGTTTATGGGGTTGATGGTAATGGAAATAAAATTCCAGAGGACATGCTAAAAAAATCCTTATAGGAGTATGGCAATGAACTTATCTGACTTTGATGATCCAATCATCAATGAGAGGAATAACAATAGTGCTTTGTATATTAATAAATACATCGCCCGTTCTCTTGTTGATTTTGCTAAGTCAAACAAGAAAGATCCTCGTGTATTAGCAGAGTATTTCCTTTCGTTAGGAATTAACTCTGCGAAGTACGACAAGGATCAGAAAGTTGTTTTTGACATAGAAAGTCTTTAACTAAGACCTTCTAAAATTTCCAAGACATTCTTGACGGCATCGTTGTTTTTCATATGCTCGTCTACGATGGTTAGTTGAGATTGTTTTAAGGGCAAGGAAAAAACTACGTTGCGGTGTGTTACAGCAACAAAAGCAAACAAATCTATCTCGTTGTCCTTGTATTTCCTGTGCTTGACTCGTTGGCCCTTACGCATATCAAACCGCCAGTTACCACGATTTTCTTCTATTTTGGATTGTGTCTTCACCTGGCATCGGTAAAGTTTAAGGTTGTGCTCAAAGACGATATCAGCAGATGCGTTGTGTGGTACGACTGCTACTGTGTCGCACACTTGAGATAGGATTGCAGCTGTGAGGTATTCACCAAAACGACCAACTCGTTCTGTTGCTAGGGGCATTTTATTCTAACAACTCTTTTACTGTTTGCTCTGCTTCTTTTGTTACTATTTCTGTGTAATATGCTTGTAACATTTCTCTTGCCTTTTCTTGATTTATTCTAAACATTCTATCTAATGTTTCTATTTTTTTTGATTTTAGCACCGCTTTATAACCAGGCGTTTGAACAAATCCTTCTATTTGCTGCCTAAGGCCTAGATCTTGCTGTATTGCCAATAGTTGCTCGTATTGCTCCGGAGTTAACTTAACATCTCCGATCTGTCTTTTTGCTAGCGGTGGCACATATCCAAGTTTTACAAATTCATTAAAAGCTACATCATTTTTTATTGGCGAAACATTGACTGGAGAATATTTACCACCAAGCGTATCTTTATATGTTTTTATTTCTCCGAATACATTTCTTCTGGCCGGCAAATCTTTGGATGTTCTTGCACCAAGCTCACTAAACACCTCTGGGAAACGATTAACAAAAGAGTCACCAAATGATCGAGCGTCTCTTATTATAGGATCGTCTGCTTTCCTTTCATAATACAAAGCGGTTGGAACAAAACTAGCTAAGAATTTTCTAATCGTTACTTCGCCATACCTATCCGGATCATTTAACATTTCGATCGCATCACTTAAACCAGTTAAGAATGTTTTATTGGTAATGTTTTCTGAGAAAGATGCTGCAACCATTGCGGTTAGTTGTCCAATTTCAAGCTCTTCATCTTCTGTAAGACCTCTTTCTACATATTTTCCAATGTCGGATATATCAGCAGTAAGCCCAAACAAAATACCAATAGGTTCAAATCTATTATAAGAATAATATTTATCGCCTATTTTAATTGAATAGGGTTGCCATCCAGTTTCTAACATCACAGATCTTTGCCTAGAGTCTGATGGCCCTCTGCCAGTAATTAAACCAGCTCCAGCATAATAATAAACTCCGGCAGCAACTGCAGACCCTATTGCTAATTTTGATCTAGCTAAATCAGCCTGACGGCCACCCTGTTTAATTGCTTTTTTGTATGCAGTTGTAAACATTGCTGTTCCGGGGAATCTTTCAAAAGCATATCTAACAATATTAACTGGCGTCCTTACAAAAGGGACAATAAATCTGAGAGATGGTATTTTTTGTATGACCCTTTGCAATGATTGGCCAGCAGCACCTATTTTTCCTTCCGCTAGTGGTGTAGTAAATGTTTGGTATCGACCAGCATCAATCGCATCTAAGTGTACCTTTGGATCTAATTTTTCTGGATTACGCATTAACTCATACGCTCTTTTAATTCCCTTTCCTTCCTTTTGAGCCGTTCTAAATGCTTGTCCCCAAATTTCTTGACGATAACCAATAGATTTAAAGAAAGCATCTTCAGCAACTAGGGCCGTTCCAGGAGCTCTAATTAATGAGCCTATAGGCCCAGGTATAACTTTCTGCCTATCTAGTTCCAATTTACTCATCGGATCAATAGCTTCACCATCTATAATGGCTTTTCTAGCCGCCCTGATGCCGTCTAAAGCACCATATATACTTCCGAATAGTCTTGCTCCAGATTCTCCAAAAGTTATTCTATCGGGGTTTCTGGAGATAGCACCAATTACAGATGCTCCAAAATATTCTATTGGCGTTAAACCAGCTACCAGCGTATTAGATAAAGTATTAACAAGGTGTGTTGATGGGGATGATAACAAAGCATTGATCCAAAATTCTTGTATGTAATCAATAAATCTGGGTTTAAATTGATCTCTTGCAAATTTTGCCATAGCCGCAGGATCATCAAGCATAGACATTTTTTGTGCAATATCTTTAATGTTTGCATCACCACCTTTAACATTAAGATAATCTTGAATTAATTTATCCCTGGCTTGTGGATTTTTAGATGATGCAGGGCCGATTGATTCTTTAAAGGATCTTAATGCGCGACCAGCTTCAGCAGTAATGCCAGCTATTTGTTCTTGAATTGCCGCAACCCTGGCCATAGATTGTTGAAACTTTATTAAGTCAACTTGTGATGCATTTGTACCTTTGGCTATAACAGATAAATCAAAAGCATCTTTTAATGCTTCATCAAATAAAATTCTTGCGGCCATTACCTCTTCAGAGTTAAATGCTTGACCAATGTTTCTTTTTAATAAGGTCGAATCAGATAAGTTTAAAGACCTAGCCAACGCTTCTAAGTTTTCACCATTGGTTCCAAACTTAACAACACCCCTTCTTGCTATTTCAAAACTGCTATTGTCTTTTGCAGTCTTGCGAATAATATTTATTATCTCACTCGGTTCGTTAATTTTGTCTAAGTTAATGTTGCCAGCAAACTTATCATCAGGAACGCTTACTCCTGGCGGTGTATCTGATGGTGGTACTCTTGGCGGCCTGTTAGCAAAACCATAATCTTTTGGAGTATAGCTAGATGGAACTTCATCTATAGGTTTAATTTTTGCAAGGTCCTCTTGGGACATAGATATACTTTTTTCCCTTGCCATTTCTTGCTGATATATTTCATCGGTTTGTTGCCTGGCTATGTTTTGTTTTTCAATCCTATCTGCCTGAATAGCAATATCCGAGTCCCTTTTATTTATTTTTTTAAATGCTTGTTCAACATCAGCATCAGACATTCTTAATGGATCAAAACCATTCTCTTCTAAAATATCTATTTTTTCTAACTTCCTAGCTTCTGCTTGTTTCCACTGATCGTAAGATATTTGATCCTCTGGATGAATTCTATTGTCTGCTATTGCATCTATAATATCATCTGCTAAATCTAGAACTTCTCCCTGATAAGTTTCCCTTGCTGGTAAAAATCCATCTTGCTCCATTGCTTCTTGAATTGAATCAAAATCTTTCCAACCAGCACCAACTCTTGCATCACCACCATAAGGAAAAACCCATGGCGGCAACCTGTCATTTTTAGCACCAATAGCATTAATTAATTCTGTTTTTCTGTAAAATTCAGGACTAATATTTCTTACAATATATTCTTTTGCTCTTCTGACTTTCGGTTCTGCACTTGGTTTTAAAGATCTTGGCATGACGCCAGAGTCAAAAGTTTTAGTTATATCTATCTTTGCTTCGCCTAAAGACTCATACGTTTTTATTGGCCTGTTTATTTTTTCTTGCTTTAAAAGTTTAATTGCTTCTTGAACTTCAACCGGGGATAGATCCCTGTTTGTTTGCAAGTTTTCCAAAGCGTCATTAATCTCTTGATCTGTTCTTGTATCTTTAAGTATTGCTTCGTATTTATCGTCTGCATTTCTAACAATGGCAACATCATTACCTTTAATTTTTGCAGTAATAATTCCAGTTTCATCATCAACTTTAAATGGATTTTTTTTCTTTGCCAATCGCTCTGCTTGTTTCTGTGCTTGAGCTTCAGCAACACTCATCGGAGAAACAACATTCGCACCAGCGTACGGGCCTGAAGTTATGGTTTCTGTTTTTACAAGTTGGTCTGGAATATCTATCGACTTGTTTTCAGGCACATCAACCGGCTGTATTTCTTGTGCTTTTTTATTGGCTCTTAATTTACCAGCAAATCTAAATAGACCTTCTACCGGGATTGAAATACCAGCACCCTCAACAGCCATTTTAAATCTTGCAACAGCTTCGTTATCATCTGGATCTGCCGCCAAAAATTCTGTTACAGCATTTGGGGCAACTTCTTGTATAACATTTGAAAGCCTTTCTTCATATGGAGAAAAAGCAAATTGTTCTGCTGCCGCACCAGCGGTGATTACTTTTGCTCCTTGTTTGATTATGTCTGGAAGACTTTTAGCACCGAATAGATTTGTTACGCCTTTTGTAATGCCGCCATAAGGAACCATAAATTGCCCAATATCTTGAGCAAACTCGCCAACAGGAACATCTTTAAAGCCAAGTGGAATTTCTTTTTTACCAACCTTAATATCCGGGAAGCCGATATTAGAGGTAGAGGTTGGCCGCATTGATTCTGGTGCCGCAATTTTATTGGCTGCTATTTCATATGCGTTTGGTTCTTTCAGCGCACTGTTTAACGCACTCAAGGCTGACGAGTCTTTGTCTCTTATTGCCTTACCAATTGACTGACCAATTACCATTGGTGATATTCTTTCTTTAAATGCTTGATTGCTAAGTGTTGCTGCTGCTACATTTCTAGCACCACCCACAATGATTTTGTAGGCTTCATCTGTAATATCTGAAAGGCCAGAAGATTCTTTATCGTCTTTCGCGGATAGCGGTGTAGCACCAGCGTATGGATCTTGGGTTACGGGAGTAGCACCAGCGTATGGATCTGTTGTTACTTCTACAGCTCCTGCGTATGGATTGGTTTGATTTGTTTCTGCCATTTCATTTTACTGAATTGTAAGTATTCTTCCATCTGTAGTCATAAACTGATCTCCTGGCTTTAATCCGGCCGCTACTGCCGCTGCTGTCGATGCAAAAGTTTGAAGAGATGTTGATTGTCCGCCAGTCTGGTTCAGTTTAGCTTTAGCAAGGGCTTGAGCTTGAATATCCTCAATCATCATGGTTGCTGGATCTGCTTTTCTGGAGACTTGCAATATTCTTTTGTCTTCTTCGGTCATTACATAACCAGGAACATTTTGAACTTTTGCCATTATGTCTGCAACATAGTCTGACGCTGTTTTTTTCTTCGGCACCCTAGTCTCAAGGTCGAACTGTGCTTGAGCGACCTTATCCATTCCGTCAGGGCCCATTCTTATTGCAAACTTATAAAGCGAAGAATTGGGATCCATTTTTTCTACGGCTTCATTAAACCTTTTCTTTCTTTCCGCTTGCTTCTTCTTGCCTTCTTGCATATTTTGTAATGCCAAGGTGTTTTGCACAAAATCTTTATCGCCTTTTAATGCGCCACCCAATGCGTAAAGCATCATAGATAACTTTTGGTTTTTAGCATCCTTGTCAGCAGAGCCAACTGGTGGCATACCCATAGGTGATTGCAGAGGTTGCATTGCACCAGGTTGACCACCGCCTTGATTAAACGCTTGTAAAATTTTACCAAAATCCGCCATTATAAAACTCCGTAATTAACTTTGTAGTAGCCGTTCTCGTCCTCTGTGACTGCTTCAGGCATATACTTTTTCACTTCTTGGGCGAGAACACCTGTAGTTAAGTCGTTTACTCTAAGCTCTTTTGCTTTATCGTTCCAATCCCAGGTATATACATTGTGTCCATTTTCAGACTTGCCAATAGGTTTAATGTTTTCTTTTAATCTTTCATCTGAAAACATAAGTTTTGTTGCAAATAACTGAGCAGCAGTACCTAAGATATCGCCAGTACCAGTATCTTTTTGACTTGTTTGTCCAACCAAAGGCGCACCCATCCCAGCTTGTAATAAACCAAGCTGTTGAGGCCCATAAGCCAAAGCTCTTTGGAATTCTTGATAAGGTACTTGTAGACCTTGTTGTTGTAGCTGTTGTTGTTGTTGACCAATTTGACCAAGCTGACCAAGTCTTGCTTGTTGTTCTGCGCTGATACCACCAAGTAATCCAGCTCTTTGTTGTTGCGCTCTAAGCTCTAGTTCTGGTTGCATCATGTTCATTCTTGCTTGAATATCTTGACTAGCTAATCCTGCTTGTTGGCCCAATTCTGCTTGTCGCATAGCTCTTTGTTGTTGTGCCTCGAAGCCTGTTAAACCAGCTTGTTGACCGAATTGTGCTTGTTGTAAAGCTCTTTGTTGTTCTTGCCCTGCACCAAATATACCAAGCTGTTGCTGTCTTGCTAAATCAGCTTGAGCTGCTTGTTGTGCTTGTTGGAAACCAGACTCTCTTAACCCAGCAGATGTTCTAGCCATTTGTTCTATGAATGGTCTTTGTGATTCACCCTCTAATAAAGCAGATCGAGATCCACCAAATGCACCAGCACCAATTGCTCTGGATTGTGCTTGACCCCTAGAAATATCAGCCTGTCGTTGAATATCAGCCATAGACTGATCGATCACTTGCTGTTGATAAGGTGATTGATATGCACCAATATCTTGGCTTAATAAGCCTCTAAATTCAGGAGTTTGAACGCCACCAATCTGTGCGGCTTGAGGGCCTTGTAGACCTTGTATGGTTGGTGATTGAAATCCTGTGATTGGTTGAATTGTTGGGGTTGGAGCTTGTGCTAATTCTTGCAGTCCAGACAAGGGATCGTATTGCATACCACTTTCAAATAAACCACGAGTGGCTTGAAACTGTTGTAATTGATCTGGGTTAAATCCAGCAACTCTTGCGCCTGTGTATGGAACGAATGGTTGTTGTGATGCAACCTCTGCAGCTTGAAAAAGTTTTTCCTGCTGTGCTTGTTGCCATGCTGGCATGGTTGCTGTTGATGTTGTTGGGCCTTTACTCATAATTCTTTACTTATTAAATGTTCTGATTTAAAGCCTAAGTGGCTTATTTTTTTTAACCATCCTTTTCTGCCACCGCCATATAATCTTTTACATCCAACGGCTTTAGCAAATGCTTCTAAAGATGGCAACATATTCTCTAACTCCTTGTAGTTACCACCACAAAACAGCAAGTTCATCGCTGTGTTCTGGGGGAATACCACGAATTCAGTTATCATGGCTGCCTTTTCGGCTGGCCATAAATGGAATATTCCATGCCTTATTTTATCTTCTATATCGTCTATTGTATAGGAATCTTGATGTTTGATCGCTTTTGCTATATATGGTTTGCAGCGTTCCCATTCAATTTCCCAGTCTTCTGGTGCTTTCTTGATTGGTGTAACTTTATTAGTCGCCTTTTCCATATTCTACGATACTTGCATAAACAGTTAAATTACCAGCACGATTGGCTTGTACCTTTAAAACATCGCCTTGATGGATAATAATACTTTTACTTAATAGTTCTTCGGTGGTGTAGGCTGCAATCGTAAACTCTTTAAACAGGTTATACACTGTCGCATCATGTGTGACAGTCACAGTAATGTCTGTTGTATTATTGTCATGGTCACATACCAAGATAGACTGAACAATAGAAAAATCAAAATCACCACCGCTAGGCGATGTGTAGAGTGTTGTTAAATCTGTGGTTGTAAGTATCTCGTGAGCTGTTTCTGCTCTTTGGATGTACTGTCTTTGTGAGGATAAATCCATTATCTTTTACCTCTTTGCTTCACATCTAAGCGTATATTACCCACTTGAAAGTCTTGTGTGGTACTGCCTGTCACAGTCATTTGTACTTGTCTTGCTGTGAATCTCGCGTCAGTATAACCATCACTTTCAAAAGTAAATGATCCAAAGTCCGTTGTAGGGCCTAGTGGAGTAAATTTACCCTTGAAACTAAGGGTGACACCTGGAAGCGTGTTAGCTTCTTCGTCTGGTAGTATTTGATTGCATTGGACATAGTTGTCGCCATTACCTATTTGGATAGGCCCAGAGGTCGCAAATGGAACGGCAGAGCCTAAATTCGGTGAGTTACCTAGCACAGTTGATTCGTGCTGATAAATAAACCCAGCATTGTCTGCTGAAGTTGGGAAATCAAAGACACCTTGGTCAACCCAGCATCCTCTATCTAGCTCACCAATAGACCAAACATTTTCACCATAATTCCAAATCACATATTTATTTGGTGAGTATTGTGATTCACCGCTTGGAAATCCAAACCATATTTCGTTGAAGTTAGAGTTGTGTCCACCCCAGCAAGCCTTTTTGCCTGGTACATTTAATAAATCGTAAACATAATCATGCACATCGCATGGTATTTCTCTCACTGTACCATCGTACACAAAGATAGAGTTTTCACCCATCCACGATAGAAAGTTACCAGTTGGAACAATGGTTCTTATACTAACCGCTTTACAGTTAGTACCTGCATCTGCAATACCATAAACAAAGGGTGAACCTGCATAGAACATTCTGCTGATTCCAGTATCACTAAAGATAATAATATCGTTGCCATGTGAAGCTGCGGCTATGGCTCGACCACCTGTAGGGATTTGTAAATCACCTGCGGTGTTGGTCGCTTTAGATGTCCAGTTGGTGTTGTCTTCCCTGTTAGACCAAGCAATCTTTCTTGGATCTCCGCCTGATCCTATAGCTACTAAATGTCTTTCGTTGGTAACAATAATAGCTTGGTTGCCTGTGGGTGCGTTGGGTACGACTGTTGCTATGGTATCGGCTGTTCCACCTGAGTTTGGTCGCCATTGATAAATCTTACCATCACCAGAGAAACAGAAGTTGAGGTGTTCACCCCAATTGTCAAAGGAGAAATGACCTGAATCTAAAGGCAATCCTGATTGTGAACGCGCATCACCATAGTCTTCTACGTTGTAATGGTATGCACCATAGCCAAGAGGGTCATTAGAGGCATCATTCACAAAGCCTACAGGGGTAATGTCAGTCCAGGTGTTGTCGTATAAAACGTAAACTTTTTCTCTTGTACCAACCGCAAGAATGGGTTGACCGAGATTATCGTTGTAGGCGTACATCCCAATGGGTGCGCCATCTAATGCTGTTTGTTTGAGTTTTGTCCAGCCACCTATCGGTTTAAGGTAGCCATTTTCGAAGCGTATTAAATTCCCGTCAATCCAACGACCTTTGTTGGCATAATCAGTTCCGTTTTTGACTATGCCTGCTGGTGGAGTGATTGGAAATAATGCCATTCACTTATGCTACTAAAGTTTTAGTGACCGATGTAGGTGTTATTTGACCTGCAATGTTTGAATCAAGGGCATCTTTTAAAGATTGCACTTGCTCTTCACCCATCGCACTTTCTACCCAGCCTTGCACCTCTGCTGCTGTCACGCTGTCAAAGTCTATAAAGCCTGATAAGTCTGAAGTGTCTAACACTTGAGTGCCATAAACACTTGCTGTGTAGGGATTGCCCTCTGCATCTACTTGTGTGTCTACAGCGTTTAATCGCCAGTGTACGTTATAAATTACGTTTGTTTGTTCTTCGTCTGTTGGGTATACGTCTACAGTGTTTACGTCCCAGTTATATGATATTGCCATGTTATGCTCCTTTGTTAAATTGCTGCAATTATAAATGCTAGTAGTTCACTGTAACGAACTCCTAACCTAGTTTGTTCTACTCCATCATCATTAGTCCAAGTGCTACTAATAAACATAGCATAGTCACCTGCATCTAAACCTTCTGCTGTAAAAGCATCTTGTAAGTCTTGGGCAATAATTCCAAAGTGAGTTCTAGCATCATCACCTTTTTCTTCTACAGCAGACTGCCATCTGAATTTTCTTAATAGTCCTTTGGCTGCAACAGCTACTCTAGTTTCTGCATCTGTTAGAGCTTCTATGTCTTGTTTCTCGTTTCTGTCTGAAGTTTGTATAGTGCCATTGGTAGCGTAGATGTCATCAAAACGAACAGAAGATGCCCCAATATCTTTAGCATTATCAGTCCTTACACTTGACCCATTTAATGGTATAAAAGCGTTTCCTTGAAACCCAATGCCGACATTTGATGCTCCAGTAAAACAAAAATCACCGTTTGAATTTGTACCAATACTACCTACGGATGTGCCGTTTTTGCGGAAGTCTATAATGTTGCCGTCTGTACTGGTGCGGTTTAAGTAAACAACAGAGCCAGAGTTAGCAGTGTCTTTATAAGCCGCTACTTGTAACTGACCATTATCTTTTAACGCAATTCCGTTGTCTGCATCAGAACCAGCAGTATTATCAAACGGATTATCGTCAGTAGTACCCACCAACAAGTTGCCTGATGAGTCGATGCGCATGCGTTCTCCATCAACCCCGCCAAATACATATCCAGTTACACCAGACTGAGTGCCATAAAACTCCAAAGGTCCAGAAACGCTATTACGCCCAATTTTATAATAATGTGGGTCATTCCCTAAGCGTAATTGGTCTGCGCTTGTTCCACCGTCCACTGTAAGGCGGGCAGAAGGACTACTCGTACCAATACCCACGTTGCCTGAGTCTCTAGCTATAACTAACCTGTCAGTTTCGACTAACGCAGTGGATATTGTGCCAAGTGCAGTGTAGTTGTTTAGCCCATCATACTTGAGATACCCCCCTGACGGGTTTACTTGGTCAGTGCCTTCCAGAAGTTTTAGTGTCAACTGTTGGTCGTATGCCGTAGAGCCAATGGAGACTGTCTGAGAGCCCGAACCCCTTACCTCTAACTTATCATCTGGCGAAGTCGTACCAATACCAACGTTGCCGCCATGTAAAACTCTTAAACGCTCTGTGCCATCAGTGTAAAGTAGAATATCTCCAGTACCTGCACCACCTTGATAAATTAAAAAGTCATCGGTTGCATCATTGGCAATACCAACACTCCAATCAGTGGAGGTTGTTGCACTGTCAAAAGCAATTTGTGAACCATTTGCTGCTGAGTTTACTGAAATTACTTCTGCACCAGTACCATCTACAGTCAAACCATCCATTGTGGCTGTGCCTGTTACGTCTATGCCTGAAACCGTTGTTGCAATTTTTGCATTATTGTTATGAAACAGCGTCACAGCACCATTTACCGCACCAGAAAAATATGTTTCATCACTGTTTGTGCGTTTTAAAAACAGATTGTTTTCCGCACGAATAAACAAGTCACCAGTGCCGTTATCCACAATATAACTATTAGACCCATCGTGATAAATCTGTAAATCATCACCCGCACCAAACGTAGCCTTGTCATTGTCGCCCAATGCTATTCCGCCATTGGCTGTAATTTCGCCTGTAACTGTAAGAGCTGATAAAGTACCAACGCTAGTTATGTTTGTTTGTGCTGCTGTTGCAAGTGTGCCTGTGATAGAAGTGTTTGCAGTTAAAGTTGTAAATGTTCCAGCAGCGGGGGTTGTACCACCAATGACAGAGCTATCAATAACTGCTCCGTCTAAGTTAATTGCTACCGATGTACCAGTAGCACTAAAGACTGCATCTAGGCTGTCTAAGTCTGTGTTGAGCTTAGTACCCCAGGTATCAGTGGATGCACCGACCTCTGGCTTGGTAAGATTAAGATTAGTAGTAAATGTATCTGCCATAAAAAAATTCCTTTAAGCTGCGTCTTGTTTGCCTAATGTTGTCCAGTCCGTTGATGGAACAGTTTGTTCTGTCCATTCGCTGCTTGATGCAGCTTGATTCGTCCATGTTTCAGCTGGAACTGTAATGTCTTCCCATTTTAAACCACCAACAGCAGAAAAACTACTGATTTGTGAGATGGTTGCTGAACCAAAGAATCTAATGCCGCCCGATGCAGTCATATCGCTTGTTTGAGCTATAACTGAATCTGCTCCAATAATGAACCTTCCTGTCGCGGTAAAGGCTGATGTTTGAGCCGAAGTCGCTTGACCTAGTGCTATGCGAACACCGCTTGATGTAAAGTCTGATGTCTGAGCAATAGTTGCTACACCATCTAAAACAATGGTAGCAGTACCTGTTGCTCCAGATGTTTGTGCAATGGTAGCCGAGCCAAGATTAACAATCTGGCCTGTGGAAATAAAGTCTGATGTTTGTGCAATCGTGGCTTGTCCACGATCTATCTGTCTTCCTGTTGCAGTAAACCCAGAGGTTTGAGCTATAACCGCAGATCCTAATTTAACAACCTCGGCTGTTGCGTCAAAGCCAGAGGTTTGCGCTATTGTCGCTGCCCCTGGTTTAACCAGTAAAGCCGATGATGTAAATCCAGAAGTCTGCGCTGATATTGCAGACACATGAAATGTTAAGCCTGCTACTGCGTCAAAGTCTGATGTTTGTGCAATTGTTGCGGATGCAACTTGATACTGCGGAGTGCCGTAAGCGGCAACCCCGTAGTTATATGCTCCATAGCCTACTGAGGCCATGTTATTAAGCTAATGTGATGTCTAAGTCGCCAGCGTCAAATCTGAATACATCACCGCTTGAAACTGTTTTTGAAGCAGTTAAAGCAGCCCAAGCTAGTAGGTTTCCACTAGATGATGCGTCAAAAACTCCAACATGAGTCACAGTTCCCCATGAGCCAGTTGCAGTTATAAATTCTACTGCTGCTCCATTGGTTGCTTCTGTAGGTGAAGTTCCAGATACAGTCATAGCTGGCATACTTTTTCTAGCGTAAGATCCGCCAGAAACTTCAGTGCCGCCACCTGAATCAGATGGTGCTGCTGTATATAAACCAACATACAATGTTCCTGGTGCTGTGTAAGCAGTTCCACCAAATACATGGTCAAGTACCTTGTCTTCTAAATAATCACTAAATCCAGCCATTTCTTATACTCCTAGCTATTACCAAAGTAATAAATGTTTTTTCTTTGTTTGCCGTATGTTCTTCTTCTTTGCATTAAAGAACCTTTTGCAAACTCTGCTTTTTCTTGCTCTAGTCTCATTTCTTCCAGAGCTTTCTCGAACTGTGCTGTAAATAATGGCACTCGTTCATCTTCCATTAAATAGATTGAAGCGTGTTTAAGTGATCCGTAAAGGTAAGCATCTGGATATCCTGTGGATAAAAAGTTGCTAGTATTAGAATCGCTTAACGCGTCAATCTTTCCGTAGTAGGTTAATTGTACTGTATAACTTCCGTCTGGGGTAGGTGCAAATTCAATTGAATCGTCAACCAAAGCAAAGTAAATCGGTTGCCCTGTTACGTTGTCATTAGACTTTCTGTAGACATCCAAGGACTCAATAGATTGCTGGAATAGTGGTGAAAAATTACCACTGTCGATTTGAATGTTGATAGCTTCTAACCAATCAGTTGGCACTGCAAGATATTGAGAATCTAAGGTTGCGGTTGCACGTTTAATCATGCCCTTGACTCTTAGTCTTCTGTTAAATTCTGCTTCTGTGCTATCGATGAATGTGTCAATCACGTCTGTTAAATCTGAACGATTTAGATAACTTGCGATGTTAGATTTTAATTCTGCGTATGTCATAGTTTACCTTGCCATGTTCTAAAGACTTTATTGTCTGAGTTATTTAACCACTTTCTCCATTGACTCATATCATTCGCCCATCCTTCTCGACACGCTCTTTGATATACAACCAATGGTACTTCTGCCACATGGCGAAGATCTTTGCCTGGCGTAACATTCTCTGCAATGTTTTTACAATGTTCAATTACTGGGTTTATGTCTTGAGTTGTATGGTAAATATCTTTATCACCCTCAGTAATAAACTCGTTGGTAAAACCAGTCTTATGATCTATAACAGTTCTTTTAGCCATGCAAGAATTTTAACACAAAAAAAAGGGATGCCGAAACATCCCTTTAAGGTTATTAACCGAGAACTTAACTTACGTTAAGGTCAGCAACGATACCATGAGCAGCTTCGTTGGATACTTCTAATCCATACTCAACCACGATCATTTTGGTCATTGCATCGCCTATTGTAGCAATGTCAACAGTTTTGAAATCACGCAAGTAAGATACTTTTGCGTACTCTGGATCAACCAACAGTAAAGATTCTTCTCTTGATCTGTTTGATGGAACTATTTTTAGCTCACCAAAGTCAGAAGAGTAGATAGATACTGATGCTTCAACAGTGTTTGCATCGATCATTTGTCTTGCTTGAGTTCTACCTGTGAAACCAGAGATAACTTGTTTGTTATGTGGGCCACAAATTGCCAATGATGGTTCACCACCATTTCCAAAAGAAAGTTGTAGAACATCTTTCAACAAGTCTTCTGTTAGATCTCTAAGAGTTCCGTCAGTTGGAGCAGCTCCACCACCTGTAGAAGCACCACCAGCACCTCTTGAGTCGTTAGATGTGATCCATGATTCAAAACCACCTGTTACA
>Ga0209094_1000583_pt1 | contig 25802 bp, 19 predicted proteins | sample COGITO_mtgs_1004_2_FD_184790 | JGI IMG/M metagenome (GOLD analysis project Ga0209094, IMG submission 184790) | Pelagic marine microbial communities from North Sea - COGITO_mtgs_100430 (SPAdes) (version 2) | ecosystem: Environmental > Aquatic > Marine > Epipelagic ... | reverse complement strand
AAAAAGCCTCGATTTTCGAGGCTTTTTTTTATTTTTAGTAAATTCACTAAAAAAATAGTATGAATTTGAAAATAAAAATGAACAATGTCTTGTTCTTAGACATTGAAACAGTTCCGGAAAAAGAAAATTGGTCTGAGGTGCCAAAAACAACGCAAGTGTTATTTGCAAAAAAAACGGCCTATCAACGTAAAGAAGCGATTACCCCAGAAGATTTTTATGAACGTGCTGGAATTTGGGCAGAGTTTGGTAAAATTATCTGTATTTCTGTAGCCTATTTTACCAATGACACACAAGAAAGAAATTTGCGAGTTACCTCTTTTAGTGGAGACAATGAAAAGCAAACCTTAGTTGATTTTAAACAACTCTTAGATACACATTTTAATAAATCACATCATGTATTATGTGCTCATAACGGTAAAGAGTTTGATTTCCCTTATATCGCAAGAAGAATGATTATACATCAAATAGAGTTACCATTAAAATTAAATTTATTTGGAAAAAAACCTTGGGAAGTTCCACATTTAGATACCATGGAGTTATGGAAATTTGGAGACTACAAACATTACAGTTCTCTCCAATTATTAACTTCAATCTTAGGAATTCCATCTCCAAAAGATGACATCGATGGCAGTGAGGTTGCTAAGGTCTATTATAAAGATAAGAACCTAGAGAGAATTGTAAGTTATTGTGAAAAAGATACCATAGCTGTTGCACAACTATTAATACGTTTTAATAATGAAAAGTGTATTGAAGAACATGAAATTATTAAAGTTTAACCCTCTAGTTTCATAGATAGTTCAAGCCATCGTTCTTCTTTTTCATCCAGTGAAATAATAATGCGCTGTAGTTCTTCGGATTTTTCTTTTACTTGTTCTTGTGAGATTTCTTCATTCATAAAAGAAGTTTCAATTAATTTCTTTTTTTGAACTATTCTTTCTATTTCTTTTTCTAAAGAACCAAATTCTCGTTTTTCTTCAAAGGATAGTTTTACCTGGGGTGGTTTTTTCTCAGGTTGTTTTTTTTCAACCTTCACAACTTTTTCTTTGGGTTTAGAATCTTCATAAGTTCTGTAATCCGAGTAATTTCCTGGGAAATTTTCAACAATTCCATCACCTCTAAAAACAAATAAAGAATCCACTATTTTATCCATAAAATACCTGTCGTGAGAGACTACAATTAAATTTCCTGGAAAATCTAGCAAGAAACTTTCTAAGACATTTAAGGTAATGACATCTAAATCATTAGTGGGTTCATCAAGAATTAAAAAGTTTGGATTTTGAATTAAAACAGTACAGAGATATAATCGTTTTTGTTCTCCACCACTTAATTTTTCAACAAAATCATATTGTTTTTTCTTGTCAAAAAGAAAACGTTCTAATAACTGAGAAGCAGAAATTCGTCTTCCTTTAGTTAAAGGAATTTCTTCGCCAAATTCTTTAATTACTTCAATTACTTTTTGACCTTCTTTTACAACAATTCCTTTTTGAGTGTAATAGCCAAATTTCACGGTTTCACCAACTACTACTTTTCCTGCATCTATGGGTTCTCTGTTTGTAAGGATATTTAAAAAAGAGGATTTACCAGTTCCATTCTTTCCAATAATTCCAATGCGTTCTCCTTTTTGAAATACATATTCAAAACCATTAAGAATTTTTAAATCGCCAAATGATTTTTTTAATTTGTGAAGTTCTACGATTTTACTTCCCAAACGCTCCATGTTTATTTCTAACTGAACGGTATGGTCTTGTCTTCTTTTATGTGCTTTTGCTTTAATTTCAAAAAAATCATCAATTCTAGATTTAGACTTTGTAGTTCTCGCTTTAGGTTGTCTACGCATCCAATCTAATTCTTTTTTAAATAAATTTTTTGCTTTATTTGTTGAAGCAGCTTCTTGTGAAATTCTTTCTTCTTTTTTTTCTAAATAATAAGAATAGTTTCCTTTGTATTTATAGAGCTCACCATGATCTAATTCTATAATTTCATTACAAACTCTTTCTAGGAAATAACGATCATGAGTTACCATAAATAAGGTTATTTTCTCCTTCTTAAAGTAGTCTTCTAGCCATTCTATCATTTCTAGATCTAAATGATTGGTTGGCTCATCTAGGATAATTAAATCAGGTTTATTTATTAGTAAAACAGCAAGACTTAGTCTTTTTTTCTGTCCTCCTGACAGCTTATCTACCTTGAGAGATAAATTGTTAAGTTTCAATTTTGACAACACTAATTTATATTGAGTTTCAAAATCCCAAGCATTATTTTGATCCATTAAGTCAAATGCTTTTTGGTAGTTTTCAGAATCCTCGGGGTTTTCTAGTGCTTTTTCATACTGCTTTATGATGGGTAAAATTCTATTTTCGGTAGCAAAAATAGTCTCCTCTATGGTAAGATGATTGTCGAAAATTTGATGTTGAGATAAGTAAGCAACTTGAATATCCTTTCTTTGAATAACTTGACCATTATCTGGAGCATCTAATCCTGCAATTATATTTAATATCGATGTTTTTCCTGTTCCATTCTTTGCTACAAAAGCCACCTTTTGGTTTTTATTGATTCCAAAGGACAGATTGCTAAACAATGTTCTATCTCCGTAGGATTTAGAGATATTTTCTACTGAAATATAATTCACAAAAAATAAATTTCAACAAAGGAACTAAAAAATACTGAGTAGAGCACTCAGGTTATCATTTAATTAAAAAAAACCCAGATAAAGCTATCTAGGTTTTTAAATTTCACAACAATTTTTCCTTAGATATTCTTAATTAGGGGTAATAATTTTTAATACTAAAAGAAATAATTACAGTGTAAATATATTTACTTAAGATTGTTTTTACAATACCCATAATTAATGAATTTTTTAAATACCTAATTATGGGGGGTTAAACTGTATTAATTATTAAAATTATTTGATGTTTATGAATCTCTTAATGTATATTGCTTATTATGTTGCATGTAAAAAATCTATCTATAAAGTTTTCCTCTCATAAAAACGAAATTGAAGTTGTTAAACAGGTTTCTTTTGATTTAGGTGAGCATAAAATTTTAGGTATAGTAGGGGAATCTGGGAGTGGTAAATCTGTAACATCGCTTTCAATTCTTGGCCTATTGCCTGAAAATGCAACTTTAGATGGTGAAATTTTTTTTAAAGAAAAAAATCTAGCTACGCTATCCGATAAAGAGTATCAAAAAATTAGAGGGAAAAACATTGGAATGATTTTTCAAGAGCCTATGAGTTCTTTAAACCCAACATTAACTTGTGGAAATCAACTTTGTGAGGTTTTAAAACAGCACACAAGTTTAAATAAAAAAGAAATTCTTAAAGAGGTGATTACCCTTTTTGAAAAAGTAAAATTACCTACTCCACATAGAATTTTCAAGTCCTATCCACATCAATTAAGTGGTGGACAGAAACAACGTGTAATGATTGCAATGGCAATCGCTTGCAAACCAGACTTATTAATAGCTGACGAACCCACCACAGCTTTAGATGTTACAGTTCAAAAGGAGATTATAGCACTTCTAAAAGAATTACAGGCCGAAAACAAAATGAGTATTCTTTTTATATCTCATGATTTGCCACTAGTTTCTGAAATTGCTGACGATGTTATTGTTATATATGAGGGAATAATTATTGAAAAAGGTAAAACTAAAGATATTTTTCGTAATCCAAAAAAACAATACACCAAAGGACTTATTAATTCAAAACCTAGTCTTTCTAAAAGATTAAAAAAACTCCCTACAGTTAATGATTTCATTAAAAAAGAAATTTCCTCTGAATTATATACCAAAAGTGAAAGAGAACAATTTCATCAAAAACTTTATAATTCAAAACCATTACTAGAAGTAGTGAATTTGAAAAAATATTTTAATAACGATAAGTATTTTTCTAAAACTCCAAGCATTAAAGCAGTTGACGATGTGTCATTTAAATTATATGAAGGAGAAACATTAGGTTTAGTTGGAGAATCTGGTTGTGGAAAGACTACACTAGGGAGGTCAATTTTACACTTAGAAGAAATTACTTCTGGACAACTATTTTATAAAGGGAAAGACATTACAGTGCTTTCAAAAGCAGAGTTAATACATTTGAGAAAGGAAATACAAATTATTTTTCAAGACCCATTTTCCTCATTAAATCCAAGAATATCTGTTGGAAATGCAATTTTAGAACCCATGACAGTTCATAAGATATTATCCTCACATAAAGATCGAAAATTATATGTACAAGATTTGTTAAAAAAAGTTGGATTGGAGGAAGATCACTTTAACAGGTATCCTCATGAATTTTCGGGTGGTCAAAGACAAAGAATAGGAATTGCCAGAGCTATTGCATTACAACCAAAATTAATTATTTGTGACGAGTCAGTTTCTGCACTGGATGTATCCGTTCAAGCACAAGTTCTTAATCTCCTCAATGAATTAAAAAAAGCATTTAATTTCTCCTATATTTTTATTTCTCATGACTTGTCTGTTGTTAAGTTTATGTCAGATCAATTGATTGTTATGAATCAGGGTAAAATTGAAGAAATGAATGATTCAGATGAAATATACAGGGCTCCAAAATCTAATTATACAAAGAATTTAATTGCTTCTATTCCTAAAGGTATTTAAACTGTTTCCCTTTTTTCAATTACTCAATTAATGGTATATTGCACTATTAAAAAATGCAAAAAAGAACATGAAAATTATAGTCCCTATGGCCGGAATTGGGTCTCGTTTAAGACCTCACACGTTAACAATTCCTAAACCACTAACAGTAATTGCAGGAAAACCAATTGTACAAAGATTAGTGGAAGATATTACTTCCGTTGTGAATCAACCTATAGATGAAATAGCCTTTATTATAGGTCCATCCTCAAAAGGATTTCCAGCGAATACAAAAGATCAATTATTAAAAATAGCCAAAGAACTAGGAGCTAAAGGCTCTGTTTATGTTCAAGAAGAAGCCTTGGGTACTGCTCATGCAATTTTTTGTGCTAAAGATTCTCTTTCAGGACCATGTGTTGTTGCTTTTGCAGATACGCTTTTTAAAGCAGATTTTACTTTAGATGCAGATGCAGATGGTGCTATTTGGGTGAAACAAGTGAAAGATCCTAGTGCTTTTGGAGTTGTAAAATTAAATGATGGTTATATTACTGATTTTGTTGAAAAACCAAAAGAATTTGTATCAGATTTAGCAATAATAGGGATTTATTATTTTAAAGATGGCGACAAACTATCCAAAGAAATAAAACATTTAATTGATAATGATATCAGGCCTTCGGGGGAGTTTCAGCTTACCGAAGTTTTAGAAACTTTAAAGCAAGAGGGTGCTAAATTTTTACCTGGAAAAGTTGATGTTTGGATGGATTGTGGGAAAAAAGACCCAACAGTAGACACTAATAAAAAAATATTAGGTTTTGAAGAAGCTAAAGGAAATAATTTAGTAGCTGATTCTATCGTGTTAGAAAATTCAGAAATTATACAGCCTTGTTATATTGGAGAAAATGTCGTTTTAAAAAACACTACAATAGGGCCTTATGTTTCTATTGGAGAAAACAGTTTAGTAGAAGACTCTCAGATTCGTAATTCTTTAATTCAAACCAATGTTCACATTTCTAATGCATCATTAGACAATGCGATGATTGGAAATCATGCAACGTATAATGGCAATTTTACCTCTGTAAGTATAGGAGATTATACAGAATTGACATAAAATAGATAGAAATGATAAAAAGGATTGTGCTTATTGTCTTCTTAGGGCTGTTGTACAATCCTTTTTGCATTGTTGCACAAGATAGTATTCCAAAGATAAAAGAGATTACAGAAGAAAATACGATTAAATTTCAAGAATTTTTTTTTAAATCGCTGTCAGAAAAGTCAATTAAAAATTATCAAATTGCAATTCAAAATTTAGAGGAGTGCAATGCCATCTTCCCAAATGATAAAGCCGTTTTTTTTGAACTTTCAAAAAATTACTTACTATTAAATAGAACAACTGAGGCATTACAGTATATTAATAATGCATTACGTTTAGAGCCTTCAAATTTTTGGATGCTGAAACATTTAGTAGCCATTCATAAAACAGATAGAAATTATCAAGAGGCAATAAAGACACAATTAACAATAGTTAAGCAAAATCCAAAACAAAGAACAGAATTAGTTCGTCTTTATTACTTTAATAGACAATACAAAGATGCTTTGTCTTTAATCAATACCTTAGAGCAAGAGAATGGATTAAGCATAAACTTGAAACAATTAAAAAATTCTTTAGAGTTACGAAAAAATTTTATAGTAAAGAAAGAAGTTACTGAAGACTTATCTAGTTTAATTGCTAATTATGAAAAGAATCAGGCTACTTTTGAGAATTTAAAAAAGCTCTTAGATTTTGCAATTAAATCAGATGTACAAACTTTCCATAAGTACAGTAAACTAGGAATTGATTTATTTCCTGCTCAGCCATTTATCTATCTTTCTAGAGGGAAATCATTACAAATGCAAAAAAAACCTCAAGAAGCAATAAATGTTTTAGAAAGTGGTTTTGATTTTGTCATAGAAAACCCTAGCTTGGAAATTCAATTTTATAATTCACTCGCAAAGTCATACACAAGTATTAATAAACCAATGAAAGCAAAAGAGTACTTAGAAAAGGTCAAGAAAATCAAAATATAGAATGAGAATTATTACTTTTTTAATTGTCTTTACTCTTGTTTTTACATCATGTAAAAGCAATAAAAATCTTGTCGGTAATAAAATCGAAATTTTAAAAACTATATCAGCTAAAAAAATTATTAAAAAACATACTGCACTTTCTTTTGATGCTAAAACATTAGATGCCAAATTAAAAGTTGGCTATGCAGATTATAAAAATGGTAAAAGAAATAAAATAAATTTTACAGTAAATCTTCGTATACTAAAAGACTCTGTAATATGGATGAGGGGTTCAAAAATTATTAGTGCTTTTAGAGTTAAAATAACTCCAGCATCTTTTAGTTATTATTCATTAATTGATAAAAAATATTTTGAGGGTGATTTCTCACTTTTAGAAAAAATATTAGGAACTAAAGTTACTTTCAAGCAGATTCAAAACTTATTGCTTGGTGAATCTATTTTAGATTTAAAAAAGCAAAAATTTATATCTGAAGTGGATAATTCTGTTTATAAGTTAACCCCAAAAAAACAACACGAATTGTATCGTATTTTCTTTTTATTTGACCCAAATAACTTTACCCTAAAAAAACAGTTGCTCAAAACTGACAGCAAAAATAAAGCCCTGGATATAGACTATAAAAGCTATCGTTTGATAGAGAAACTATTAGTGCCCAAAAAAATTATGATTAATGTTTCACAGCCTGAGCGCTATACAACAATTACGATTGATTTTAAATCAGTAACTTTAAACAAACAAATTAGTACTCCCTATACAATACCATCTAGTTATAAACCGATCAAGCTTTAATGTTTAAAAAGTACCAGTACATATCTCTTTTACTTCTTCTTTTTCTAACAATACCCTCGTTTGCACAAAATAAATCTAGAAAGCAGTTAGAGCTGGATCGAAAAAGAATAAAAAAAGAAATTCAACTGGTAAATAAACTGCTCTTTGCTGCAAAAAAAAGCGAGCAAAATGCTCTTGAAGATTTAAAAGATTTGAATCAAAAAATTTCTATTAGAGCACAATACATTTCTACAATTAATTTAGAAGTAGAATCTCTTTCGAATACTATTGCTATTTATGAAGGTGAAATAAAGCAACTAGAGATAAAACTAATTAAGCTAAAAGAAGATTATGCTGAAATGATATATAAATCTTACAAAAGTAAATCTCAGCAAAGCAGTACTTTATTTTTATTTTCCTCCAAAAGTTTTTATCAAGCGTATAAAAGAGTGAAGTATATGAAGCAGTATGCCTCTTTTAGAAAAAAACAAGGTGAAGAGGTATACCTTCTAACCAACAAGTTTCTACGTTTAAAAGATTCATTATTAGTCCAAAAGAAATTAAAAGACACCTTATTGTCTAATGAAAAGGAACAAAAAACAAAGATTGAATATGAAAAAAATGATCAGAAAAAATTAATTTCTGAGCTAAAAAATCAAGAAAAAAAATACAAAAAAAGGCTTCGAATAAAACAACAAGAAGAAAAGAAAATATCGCAACGAATAGATAAAATAATTAAAGAAGCTATTGCCAGATCTAATGCAAAGAAGGGAATAAAAAAAGCAAAGGGGTTCTCACTGACTCCAGAAGCTAGGGCTTTGGCAGTAAGATTTGAACAAAACAAAGGGAAGTTGCCATGGCCTGTTGAAAGTGGTCTTATTATAAGGAGGTTTGGCAAACAACCCCATCCAATATATGCAGGAAACTTTATAAATAGTACTGGAATTCATATTGCTACCAATAAAGGATCTACTGCTAATGCTATTTTTAATGGTGAAATTTTAGCAATACAAACGCAATCTGAAGGAAAAAAATCAGTTTTAATTAGACATGGAAACTATATTTCTATTTATAATAATTTAGAAAGTGTTTATGTTAATGATGGTCAAAAAATCCAAACAGGACAGCCTTTAGGAAAAATTTTCACCGATAGAATTACAGGAAAAACTAAGTTAATTTTTGTGTTGTCAAAAAACACTACTCGATTAAATCCGACGAGTTGGATACTAAAAGTTAACTAGTTTATAAACAAAGCTTTTAATTCTGTAGCATCATTTGGCTCCATTTTTCCAGCTAAAACTAAACTTAACTGTTTTCTCCTTAAAGCACCATTAAAACGTTCTTTTTCTAATTCCGTTTCAGGACTTATTTGAGGTACTTCAACAGGTTTACCGGTTTCATCAACGGCAACAAAAGTGTAAATCCCTTCATTTACTTTAGTCTTTAAGCCAGATTGTCTATCCTCAATCCAAACATCTACATATATTTCCATAGATGACTTAAATGCTCTTGAAACTTTTGCTTCTATTGTCACTACACTTCCAACAGGGACAGATTTTGAAAATACAACTTGGTTCACTGAGGCAGTAACTACTATTCTTCTAGAATGACGACGAGCAGCAATGCTACAAGCTCTATCCATCCTTGCCAATAGTTCCCCTCCAAAAAGATTATCAAGATAGTTTGTTTCTCCAGGTAAAACAAGATCTGTGAGTATAGTTAAAGACTCACTAGGTTTTTTTGTTATCATTAATGATTTTTTTACAAAGATATACAATCAAAAAGATTGTTTATAAATGACTAAAGTGAAGCGTTTCTAAATTATTGGAATTTTTTAACTAATAACCAAGCGTCTTTAGAGTCAACTTTTCTTATATCGGAAAGACTTTTAAAGGCATCAGATTTTTTGTAAAAAGAGGCATAGGCAACCTGAGTTAATCCCCATTTATTGGTTCCTAAGATAGTAGCATTAAATCCTTTTGAGTTTAGTTGATCTACTTTTTTATGAGCATTCTCTACAAATTGAAATGCGCCAGCAATAACATGAAAAGATTTTGGAACTTCTTCTTTATTCACATTTAATTCTATTGTAGCTAAAGGGTTTTCAATAATAAATGTTGCAGTTTGAATTTTTTCCTCCAGTTTTTTTTGATCCTTAGCAAAATTTAATTGTTCTTGTTTATTTTCATAACCTGTCCAGCCAACATAAGAAAGTGATAATAAAACTGCAGCAGTAGCAGCATATTTTATAAATACAGGTGCTTTTCTTTGCGTCTTTTTAACAGGATTAAGAGGAATAATTTTTTGATCAGATCTAACAACAACAGAAGCTTCTGTAGGAGCTAATCCAAAGGAAGATTTTAAGTAGTTTATTTTATTTAATGGATTAAAAACTAATTGATTTTTTTCATTCATAGAAAATGAACCAATATTTTTAATGTGTAAAGAAGTTGTCTTGATTAATTTATTCCACTGAGAAACAGTGACTTTAACCTTAGAAGTTGCTTGGTCAAAAGAAATATTTTCTGATGATGCGATGTAGTTGACCAACAAGCCATCGTTATGAATGAGATTAACGTTAAAACCTATCTGTTTTGTTGGGGGGTAAAAAGTGTTTGAATCTTTATGAATTTTAGCACTAACTCTATTCGTTACAAAACCGCCAAAGTTTGGGATAATAACACAATCATACCTGTATAATAAGTCTTTGATGTAGTCTTCTATAGCCATAATAACAAATATAAAAAATTAAATAAAATAAGCATAAAAAGCCTCCAATAATTATCAACAATATATTTGTATATTGAAAATAAAAAATTGCATCTTGAAAGAAGAAGAAATTCTAGCACTTTTGCGTTTGCAAAAGACTCCAATGATTGGTGATATTGTAGCAAAAAAACTAATTGCTCATGTAGGCTATGCCAATGATATTTTTAAAGAGAAGAAACAGATACTCCAAAAAATTAATGGGATTGGCAAGCTTACGGTTCAAAATTTATTTGACAGCTCCAATCAGCGCTTGGCTGAGCAAGAACTTCAATACATAAAGCAAAATAAGATTAACTATTCTTATTTTTTGGATAAAGACTACCCAAAAAATTTAAAACATTGTATAGATGCCCCAATATTATTTTTTCAAGATGGAACTATTGATTTTTCCAATGATAAAATTATTTCTATTGTAGGCACTAGAAGGATGACAAATTACGGCAGCAGTTTTTGTGAGAAACTCATTGATGATTTAGCAGCTTACAATCCAATTATTGTGAGTGGTTTTGCTTATGGAATTGATATTTGTGCGCACAAAAGAGCCATAAAAAACAACTTACAAACTATAGCAGTTTTAGCTCACGGTTTAGAAATCACGTATCCTAAAGCTCATAAAAAATATATCCATAGTGTAAATAAGCATGGTGGTTTCATTACAGAATTTTTTCACAACGAAGCTCCTCAACGAGAAAATTTTTTAAAAAGGAATAGAATTGTTGCAGGATTATCAACGGCAACAATAGTTGTAGAATCTCCATCAAAAGGAGGTTCTTTAGTAACAGCAGATATTGCAAATTCATACGATAGAGATGTTTTTGCAGTACCTGGAAGAATTAATGATCTTATGAGTCAAGGGTGTAATGATTTAATTTATAGAAATAAAGCACATTTACTCCAATCTTCTGAAGATATTGTAAAAATGCTTAATTGGGACATATCAAAAACAATACTCCCTAAACAAACAAGATTATTTTTAGACCTTACTGAAGATGAGCAGAAAATAGTTGATTTTTTAGAACTAAAAGAGCAAGCAGTAATGGATGTCATTGCACTAGAAACTCAACTTCCTTTGAGCCAATTGGTCACTATACTATTACAACTAGAGTTAAAAAATATTGTAAAACCTTTTCCTGGAAAGATATTTAAATTGTGCTAATTAAAAAGATTATGCATTACATTTGAGAGTAATTTGTTTCAAATGGTGCCAGAAAAAAAATTAATGTCAAAAAAAAAACCAACATTTCCTATTAATACAATGTTGGATGAATATTTAAAGAAGTACAATAGAAACTTAAAAATATCAATTTTTTATGACGATTTACTACGTTTCCAAGGGTCAGTTATAGTTTATGATAAAAATGAAAATGATACTTTATGGGTTAGGACATATTATTCAGAATATGATAGAGAAGAAATTGATGCTAGTTTAAAAAAAATCTACACCATACTTCATTCAGATGGAGGAAGCGAAACCATCCCATTTTTAAATGTAGATGCTATTGACTATTGTACTTTCGGGAATTCAAAACCTTTCCGCATAAAAATTAGAAATATTTTAAATGATAACTACACCTATTTCTATGTGAAAAAAGCAGATGCTTCTAGAATATATGGTTTAGAATTAGAACATATATTGTCTCCACATAACTTAAATTTTTTAGTGTATAAAGACACTTTAATAGAGGAACATATCTCAGGAATCCCAGGAGATGATTTTATCAAAGAATTTCTCCCTAAGTGTACAGAATCAGAAAAATCTCAAATTGCTAAAGAATTTGTGAAATTTAAAGAGAGGTGCTTGGTTCGTTTGCTTGGAGATATGCGTTCCTATAATTATGTAATTATACCAACTCATGATTTTGATAAAATTATATATAAAATCAGAGCTATTGATTTTGATCAACAATCTTTTGAAGGAAATTTAAAAGTTTACGATTTGCAATTTTTAAAAGAAAATTTTAAAATTGTTGATATGGTAAATAAAAAATTAGATAAGAAGTCAATTACTCAATACAAATTGGAAGAGCGATCTTATATGGCAAAAAGAATAATTTCCTCTCCAAGAAGAGCAACTAGCTTAATTGAGTGTATGAAAAGTGATACAATTTCTTTTTCCAATAACGTTCAACTGTTAAAAAAACATTTAATTAAATATGTGGGTGATGTTAAGTTTAAAGAATGTAATACTATGGGAGATATTTTAGAAACAATTCTAATCTTCGTAAAACGCAATTATCAAGATGTATTGACGAAGTAATTAGCTCTTTTTCTTAACCCTTAAAGTTTCTATTAAAACAGTAGAAATAATTAATAATCCACCCCAAACAGTATTTATTTCTGGGACCTCACCAACAACAAAGAAAGCGATTACAATTCCAAATATAGGTTGAATACTACTAATAATTGTTGCTGTTGTTGTTGAAAAGAACTTAAGTGAATGCACCATCAAGCTATGACCGATAGCTGTTGTTAAAATTGCGAGGACTAATAAATACGGAAATTGAGATTGAAAATTAGAGACATCCATAAAAAATAATACAGGGATCAAAACAATGGTAATTACAGAAGTTTGATATAACATAAGCATGCTCCCGTGATAGTGGTTTACATGTTGTTTTAAAATTAAAAGTCTAATTGAATAGCAGAGTGCAGAAAATAATCCAAATAAAATCCCTTTTATATTGGAGTTTTCAAGATTAAATTCTGGAGCTAAAATAAAAACTCCAATTAATACAAGTCCGCCCAAAACAATATGTATGGGATTTATTTTTGATTTTAAAAACAAAGGTTCAAGTAGTGCAGTAATTATTGGGAATGTATAAAGAGAGAGCATCCCTAGAGCCACATTTGATAATTTTAAGGCATAAAAATAGGTAATCCAATGAAAAGCCATAAAAAGTGAGCTAATGATTAGCGGTACGTGATGTTTAAAATTAGGGACTTTAATGCTTATTTTTTTATACTTACAAAACCCATATAAGAATAGCATTGCAAAAGCAGATCTAAACCATATAATGATTTCAGAAGGCATTGCAATATATTTACCCAATACACCAGAGGTACTTATGAAAAGAGTTGCTAAAATTAAATTAGACAGATTTTTAAAATAACTATTTTCCATTTTTATTAAAAAATTAAAATCCCTTTAATGTGTATTAATTAAGATAGGTTTGCTACTTTTTTTAATCTTTTTAAGGCAGTTTCTACAGAATCAATTTTTATAAAAGTAATCAATAATCGTAAGCCTATTTTTGTTTGTTTTTCTTTAATTACAGATGTTGTGGCATTTTGTTGAACATAGGTTAATACTTTTGTAAATGCCTTAGTTTGATAAAATTCACTTTGTTGATTTGATATAAAATATCCAATCATTCTCTTTTGCTTGAGGACTATCTTTTCTAAGCCTAATTGTTTAGCAAACCATTTTAAACGAACACTGTCTAATAAATCAATAGCCTGAATTGGCAATTCACCAAAACGATCAATTAATCGTTGTTCGTATTGCTGTAATTCTTCATCAGTTTCTAAAGTAGATAATTCATTGTATAGATTCAGTCGCTCAGTAATAGAATTGATATAATTATCTGGAAATAAAACTTCGAAATCTGTATCTATTTGAACTTCTTTTATAAATTCTTTAGGTTTGTTTTCTTCTGTAGTGTAGAGTTCTTTAAATTCATTCTCTTTCAATTCTTCAATGGCCTCGTTTAATATTTTTTGATAAGTATCAAATCCAATGTCATTAATAAAACCACTTTGTTCACCGCCAAGTAAATCTCCAGCTCCTCTAATTTCTAAATCCTTCATGGCAATATTTATTCCACTCCCTAAGTCAGAAAATAGCTCTAAAGCCTCAATTCTTTTTCTTGCATCATCAGTCATCATGTGGTATGGTGGAGTGATGAAATAACAAAACGCTTTTTTATTAGATCTTCCAACTCTACCTCTCATTTGATGTAAATCAGATAGACCAAAATTATTAGCATTATTTATAAAAATGGTATTTGCATTGGTAACATCTAATCCACTTTCTACGATTGTTGTAGAAACCAGTACATCAAATTCGTTATTCATAAACCCTAACATAAGGCTTTCCAATTTTTTACCTTCCATTTGTCCATGACCAATACCAATATTAGCGTCGGGTACTAAACGTTGTAAAAGACCAGCAACTTCTTTTATATTTTCGATTCTATTATGAATAAAAAAAACTTGTCCACCTCTAGAAATTTCATAAGTAATTGCATCACGAATCATTTCCTCGCTGAAACGAATGACTTGTGTATCAATTGGATGGCGATTGGGTGGAGGTGTTGAAATCACAGACAAGTCTCGAGCAGCCATCAAACTAAATTGTAATGTTCTTGGTATGGGAGTAGCCGTTAAGGTAAGGGTGTCTACATTTTCTTTTAAAGTTTTTAATTTGTCTTTTACAGCAACTCCAAATTTTTGTTCTTCATCTATAATAAGTAGTCCTAAATCTTTAAATTTAATTTTTTTGTTTGTTAGTTGATGCGTTCCAATGATAATATCGATACTTCCATCATTAACACCTTCTATGGCCTCGTTTCTTTGCTTGGAGGTTCTGAATCGATTTAAATAATCTATTCTAACAGGAAATTTTTCTAATCGTTTTGTAAATGTTTTATAATGTTGAAATGCTAAAATTGTGGTTGGAACTAGAATAGCAACTTGCTTTCCATTGTCAACTGCTTTAAATGCTGCTCTAATAGCAATTTCTGTTTTTCCGAATCCTACATCTCCACAGACCAATCGATCCATAGGTTGTTCTTTCTCCATGTCCGCTTTAACATCTTGAGTAGCTGAATATTGATCTGGAGTATCTTCATATATAAAGCTGGCTTCAAGTTCGTGCTGAATGTGAGTATCTGGTCCAAAAGCTAGCCCTTTCTCCATTCTTCTTTTTGCATATAATTTGATTAAATTATATGCAATTTCTTTCACTCGTTTTTTAGTCTTTTGTTTTATCTTTTTCCAGGCTCCAGAACCTAGTTTATATATTTTTGGAGCTTTTCCATCTTTTCCATTAAATTTAGAAATTTTGTGTAAAGAGTGAATGCTAACGTATAAAATATCACGATCACCATAAATTAGTTTAATGGCCTCTTGATTTTTTCCTTCTACATCAATTTTTTGAAGCCCACCAAATTTTCCAATTCCATGATCGATATGAGTTACATAATCTCCAACATCAAGATTATTCAACTCTTTTAATGTGATGGATTGTTTTTTTGCAAAGCCATTTTTTAAACGAAATTTATGATAACGTTCAAAAATTTGATGATCTGTGTAACAAACAATTTTTTCTTCAAAATCAATAAATCCTTGATAAAGTGGAAATACAATGGTTTGATAATGAACTTCTTTTTTGGCATCTTCAAAAATATCTTGAAATCGTTGAGCTTGTTGTTCGTTAGCACAGAAAATATAATTGGTAAATCCTTTGGTATGATATTCGTTTAAATTTTCAATTAATAAGTCAAATTGTTTATTAAATGAAGGCTGTGCTTTTGTAATAAAATCAATTATGGGCTTATCTCCAGAAGTATAGGTCTCAAAACTAGCTACCCTAAAATCAGAGAGTTGGTTTTGAATAAAATTACCGTTACAAAATAAATCAATCGGTCTTGCATGATTTAATTCTTTAGATAGTTCACTAAATGCACTTTCGGCTCTATCAAATAATTTATCTAATTTACCAATTAATAAATCCTTATTTTTTAAGAAAATAACTGTATTTGATGCGATATATTGAAGAAAACTTTCTCGTTTCTCTTGAAGTGTTTTATTCTCAACATTTGACATGATACTCGCTTTTCTTAGCTTTTCTTTGGAAAGTTGCGTTTCCACATCAAAAGTTCTAATACTATCTATCTCGTCTCCAAAAAATTCAATACGAAATGGCACATCATTTGAAAATGAGAAAACATCAATAATTCCCCCACGAACTGAGAAATCTCCTGGTTCTGTTACAAAATCAACACGATTAAAGTTATATTCAAATAAGATTTCATTTACAAAATCTAGTGAAACACTTTCTGATACAGATAACTTAAGGGTATTTCTTTCTAAATCTTTTTTAGTTACAACTTTTTCAAATAATGCCTCGGGATAGGTAACAATTATGGTCGGTTTTTTTCGAGAGTTGATTCGGTTTAAAACCTCAGATCGCATTAAAACATTTGCATTGTCAGTTTCTTCAATTTGATAGGGTCTTCGGTAAGACCCGGGGTAAAACAAAACGTTTTTTTGATCTAATAACTGTTCTAAATCATTGAGATGGTAGGCAGCTTCTTCTTTATCATTAAGTATCAGTAGGTAGCTTTTATCATCTTTTTTAAACGTTTCTGAAATCACAAAAGACATCGATGAGCCAACCAAATTCGTAATTTGAATTTGGTTCTTGTCTAGTTGTATTTGCTTTAAAATCTGTTTTACTTTAACAGATTCTTGATACTGATTAACAATTTCTTGTTTGCTCAAGGATTTGTAATTTTTTCAAAGATAAATGCTTAAATATTAATTTGAAATGATAAACCTATATTTGTATAAATATTTATATATTTTTATAAAAAAATGTTATGAAAAAATATTTAGTTTTAATTCTTTTAATTTCATTTGCAACAAATGCTCAAAATAATGAGAATAAATGGGTAGTTGGAGTAAGTGGGTCCTTAGTTCGCTTTAGTAATATAAATAGAGTAAAAGATTGGCATAATTTTCAAGCCCCTAAAATAAATATCGCTAGATATCTATTCTCTGGACTTACTGTAGATGCAGGAATTACCTTAAATGCAATTGATATCTATCCATTTGTAACTAATAATTTTAGTTACAATTCATTTGATGGAAATTTACGATATGATTTTAATTTATCAGACAATCACTTAGTTCCATATTTAACCGTTGGAGCTAGTATAGTTGGCCCACCTAGTACAATTCAAAATTCAAAGTCATCAGGTGTTTTAAATGTCGGTTTAGGAGGAACTTTCTGGGTTTCTAGTCATTGGGGTCTCAACTCACAAATTTCCTATAAACATTCTCCCGAGAAGGTTTTTAGTATGACAGCTCATAAACAATTAACCGTTGGGGTGGTGTATAGTATAAAGGCTAGAACACGAGTTATAAAAAGTTTTTGGAATAGACGTTGGTAGTTAGTTATGCTATCTGTATTAATATAGTGTATATCGAATCCCAGCAAACGCTCTAATTCCTTGGTTAGAGGCATACACATAACTTGGGTCAAAAGCTCTTTCAGGGTTTAGCTCTGTGTCTACACCAACATCAAATGGATTATCTGAACTATTAATACTATTTGCTGCTGGCTTAAAATTCAATAGATTTTTAAGCCCACCATAAATTTCCCAATTGTTTTTAAAATTTTTGGTCAATTGAATATTTTGAATGCTAAACCAAGGAGAATATTCATCTCTTGGATCATTATCCCCTAATAAAGGTAAACGCATTGGGCCATAAATGTTGCCAGTATAATCTACGCTAAAATTACGATTAAACTTATATGAAATAGACCAAATACCACTGAAACCCTCAGTTAGTAATTGTGTTTTTTTAATGTTGTTTTCTGTTACGGAAACTTCCATTAGGGTAGCTCCAGTATTTAGTGTTAACCCATTGGTGAATATAATATTAGAATTTAAAGAAACCCCTTTAGAAACTGAAAACCCTTCTAAATTTGCATAAATAATCTTATTTGGATTTGTTTCATAATCAGGTAATATTCTATTATTAAAGTAGGTATAAAAACTACTTGCATCAAGAGTAATAGAAGAATTTTCAGTATTTATTTTCTTTACATAATTAACATTTACATTCCATGAGGTTTCTGGTTGTAATTCGCCATCAAACTCTACTGTTCTTGCTCCAGTTAATGCTGCATGATCCTCCGTAAAAACATTTGCTACTCTAAATCCATTACCGGCGCTTAGTCTTAAAATATTAGAATTATCTCTAGAGTTCCATTTAAAATTTACTCTAGGAGAAAAAATATTTCCATGCAGGCTATTGTTGTCCCAACGAACCCCTAAGAGTAATTTTTTTCGATCACTTAACTGTATTTCATCTTGAGCAAAAACACCAGGTAAATGTATTATTGATGGGTTATTGTCAACACCATTATCATTTAAAGTTGCAAATGTATTGTCATCATAAAACGTATAGCGGTAAGCTAACCCAATTAATAAATCGTGTTTTTTACCAAGTTCTTTGTTATAAAGGAACTGACCAAAACCAATTAATTGTTCTGCATCGTAAGAGGTTTCTCCATAAAATGAATCTTGATAATGTCCGTTAGCACTAAATTGAAAACGAATATTTTCTGAAGTTGGTAATTCGTAAGTTCCAAAAGTTTCCCATCTGTTAGTATAAATACTTTCCCCATATATTTGGTTTCCTCCTCTAAATTCTTTTTCCCAATTCATTTCTCCTCCCCAACGATCTTCATATATATACCGACCAGCAATAGTGAAAAGTTTATTGTTTTTTCTTTCGATATTAACTTTATTAAAAATTGATATCCTGTTCTGCATCGTCATATCAGTAAAATTGTCATTGTTATTGTCAATTCTATTTTGGAAATTGAAATAATTTACACCCAATAATCCTTGTGCTTTTTTGGACACATCATATCGAAGCCCAACATCTAGGTTAAATTCTCCCCAAGAACTTAAAAATGTATCAGTTGACAATAATTGTGCACCAGTTGGTTTTTTAGTAATCACATTTAATATACCTCCAACAGCTTCAGAGCCATATAAAGTTGATGCCGGCCCTTTAACAATTTCTACCCTCTCTATTAATGCTTGTGGAATTCCTGTTAACCCATAAACAGTAGATAGACCGCTAACAATGGGCATACCATCAATTAAAACAAAAGCATAAGGCCCCTCTAAACCGTTGATATGAATATCACCTGTATTGCAAACATTACAATTTAACTGAGGACGAACTCCATTAACATTTTGTAACGATTCGAAGATAGACGGTGTAGGGTTTTTTCTAAAAAAAGTTTCACTATATACTTCTACAGGAACTGGACTATTTGTTTTTGAGACAGGCCTTAAGGTTCCAGTGATTACTACTTCTTCTAAAGAATTATCTGCTTCTAATGAAAAATCACGAGTGATTTGAGTATTATTAAACGCTATATTAACCGATTTCGTTTTATAGCCTACGCTACTTATAATTATAGTGAAAGTTCCGTTGGGGATATTTTTAATTTCATAAAAACCATTATTATCTGAGGCTGAACCTAATTTGTTATTTTTCAAATAAATGTTTGCATAGGGTAATTCTTCACCGTTACTAAATATTTTTCCAGATAAGGTGTTGTTTTGAGTGTAGGAGTAAGATGATAGCAAAAAACAAAGTAAGAGAATAATTTTAATAGGGGGTTTCATAGCTAACGGTTCTATTTTTTTTGCAAAAGTAAATAATTTTTTAGATAAGACTAAATATTTTTTATTAAAAAATAAAAAAATGTATCTTTGGCATCAATATTATAAAATTATATGTTTTCACTTTCTGAAGAAAATTATTTAAAATCAATATATCATTTAGAGGCCATTCATGGAAAAGGAATCAGCACAAATTCAATTGCCAAAAAATTAGAGACAAAGGCTTCTTCTGTTACAGATATGATTAAGAAGCTTGCCGAAAAAGAGGTATTAGTTTATAAAAAATATCAAGGGGTTTCTTTAACAACACTTGGAAGAAAAGAAGCCACAACTATTGTTAGAAAACATCGTTTATGGGAAGTGTTTTTAGTAGATAAGCTAAATTTTTCTTGGGACGAAGTTCATGATGTAGCTGAACAATTAGAGCATATTAAATCTCCAAAACTTATTGATGAGTTGGATGTCTTTCTAGGGTTCCCTAAAATGGATCCACACGGAGATCCAATTCCAGATAAAGAAGGAAATTTTCAAAAAATCGAAAAAAGACTGTTATCAACTTTAGAAGAGCATAAAACAGGCATTTGTGTTGGAGTTAACGATTCTTCATCAGACTTTTTAAAATATTTAGATAAAAATAATATTTCATTAGGACAAAAGATAAAGGTACTTTCAAAAGAATCTTTTGACGGCTCCTTAACCATTTTAATACACTCAAAAGAAATTACTATTTCAAAAAAAATATCTAATAATATATACATTCAATAATGAGCACATTTGATCAATTTGTTGAATTTGGAAAAGAACATCCAATTTTGTCAGCACTTTATGCGTCTTTATTCACCTGGGCTTTAACTGCTTTAGGTGCAAGTTTAGTTTTCTTTTTTAAGAAAATGAATAGAGCAGTTTTAGATGGGATGCTAGGCTTTACAGGTGGGGTAATGGTTGCAGCAAGCTTTTGGAGTTTGCTTGCACCAGCAATTGAAAATAGTCCTGGAGAAGGTTTTATGCGAGTTTTGCCCTCTGCTATAGGGTTTTCATTAGGTGCTTTAGCTTTATTTGGAATGGATAAGATTTTACCTCACTTGCATATAAATTTTAAAGAATCTGAAGCTGAAGGCGTAAAAACAAGTTGGCACAAAACAACCTTATTAGTTTTAGCAATTACCTTACATAATATCCCAGAGGGTTTGGCTGTAGGAGTTTTATTTGGGGCAGCTTCTTCCTTGGTTGGAGTTGAACAGACTGAAATGATAATCGCAGCTATTTCATTGGCAATAGGAATTGGAATTCAGAACTTCCCTGAAGGTTTTGCAGTAGCAATGCCTCTAAGAAGGCAAGGCGTAAGCAGGTTAAAGAGTTTTTGGTATGGCCAACTCTCTGCTGTAGTTGAACCAATGGCAGCTGTTGTTGGCGCTGTAGCTGTTTCATTCTTTACCCCAATTTTACCTTATGCGCTTGCTTTTGCAGCTGGAGCTATGATTTTTGTAGTGGTCGAAGAAGTAATTCCTGAAACACAAAGAGATAAATATACAGACATAGCCACACTTGGTTTTATAGGAGGTTTTATTGTTATGATGTCTTTGGATGTTGGCTTAGGATAAAAATCAATAATTATAAATTAAAAGCCAAACAATTTATGTTTGGCTTTTTGTATTTTGCAATAAAAATATTTTGGTGCACCATAATTCTACTTTTCAAATTTATAATGCCTCAGCTGGAAGTGGAAAGACGTTTACTTTAGTTAAAGAGTACTTAAAAATACTTTTGATTAGTGATGATCTCTTTATCTTTCAAAAAATTTTAGCAGTCACATTTACAAATAAAGCAGCTGCTGAAATGAAGCAACGTGTTTTAAAAAGTTTACAAGAATTTTCTGAAGGTAAACAGACCCCTATTTTTTTAATCTTGCAAGAAGAGACAGCTTTAGAAGCGAATGAAATTGAAAAGAAAAGTAAAAAAATTTTATATCTAATCCTTCAAAATTATGCTGCTTTTCATATTACTACTATAGATAGCTTTACGCATAAAATTATTAAGAGTTTTGCTTTTGACTTGGGTTTAAGTCAGAATTTTGAAGTAGAAATGAATGCTACAGATTTATTAGATAAAGCTGTAGAGGTTTTAATTTCAAGAATAGGTGTCGATAAAAAATTAACTGAAATTTTGATAGAATATGCTTTGGATAAATCCGATGATGATAAATCTTGGGATATCTCTAGAGATTTAGCTGAGTTTTCAAAAATTCTTTTAAACGAGGAGGATACTGCCCATTTTAGAAAGTTGAGTGATAAATCTTTAGAAGATTTCAAATCTTTGCAAAAAAAATTAATTTTTATTCAAAAAGAATTGATAACTAAAATGAAATCTACAGGCGAGGAGGCACTTCAAATTATTAATTCTAGACAATTAATCAGCAAAGATTTTTACAGGTCTATGCTCCCTAATCATTTTACATCTTTACTAAAAAAACCAGAAGCCACAAAGTTTTTTGAACAAAGTAATCTAAAAAAAAGAGTTGAAGAAGGGGCCTTGTATTTAGAATCAAAATCTCAAGATATCAAATCTTCAATTGAAGAAATTTTACCAGAACTTTTAAAATTATATGCCAATTCAGAGGTATTGTATCAACAACTAATTCAAACGAAATTAGTTTTAAAAAATATTATTCCGTTAGCGGTCTTAAACAACATTAACCAAGAACTAAACCAAATAAAAGAAGACAATAATATCCGGTTAAATGCTGAGTTTAATCAATTAATTTCAGACAATATTCAAGATCAACCAGCGCCTTTTATTTATGAAAGAATAGGTCAGAAATTTATGCATTTTTTTATCGATGAAATGCAAGACACTTCAGTTCTTCAATGGGAAAACCTTATTCCGCTAATAGGAAATTCATTAGCGCAAGAAAATACAAGTTTATTGTTAGTTGGAGATGCAAAACAGGCAATCTATAGATGGCGTGGAGGAAAAGCTTCTCAATTTATTGAATTAGGGCTTCAAAATAAAGGTGCAACAAACCCTTTTTTAATTGAAAAAAAAATAAAAGAATTACTTGTTAATTATAGGAGTTATAGTGAGATAATAAAATTTAATAATTCTTTTTTTAAACATGTTTCTCAATTTTTACAAAACACCTCTTATTCAAATTTATTTTTAAATAATTCACATCAAAAAGAAAATGAATTGAAGGGTGGGTCGGTATCGATTTCTTTTTTGGAAAAATTAGAGAATAAAGAAGATAATGAGCTAAAATACGCAAAGCGAGTTCATCAAATCATCAAAAATCTACCTCCAGAAACTTCATTAGGTGCGGTTTGTGTGTTGGTTAGAAAACGCAGTGAGGGTGTTGTTGTTGCCAATTATTTATCTGAAAATGATGTAGCCATTGTATCTTCAGAAACCTTATTGCTAAGTACTAGCGAAAAAGTGAATTTTATCATCAATTTTCTAAAATATACACTTCAGTCAAATGATAAAGAAAGTTTATTAGAAATTTTATATTTCTTACATAAACATCTAAAGATCTCAGTAGAAAGACATGCCTTTTTTGCAAGTTTTATAAATTTAGAATTGCAAGAAGTTTTAGAATTATTAAAAAATTACAACTGTAACTTTGATGTTATTTCATTTCATCAATCGCCTCTTTATGAAAAAATTGAGCAAATTATTAGATCATTTTATTTGCAACACACAACTGATGCTTATGTTCAATTTTTTTTAGATGAGGTGCTGGCTAAGCAAATTAAAGAAGCAAGTATTCAGGATTTTTTAGATTTCTGGGAGCACAAGAAAGCATCGCTCAGTATTGTAACTTCAGAAAATCCAAACGCCATAAAGATTATGACAATTCATAAATCTAAAGGCTTGGAATTTCCAATTGTTATTTTCCCATGCGATTTAAACATATACCAAGATATTAATCCAAAAGTCTGGTTAGAAAATCACGATGATGATTTCCCAAACATGATGGTTTCTCTCAACAAAGAAATACAATATGTAAATGAACAAGGAAAAGAAATGTTTAACCAATGGAGAACTGCTCTAGAATTAGACAGTTTTAATCTGCTATATGTTGCATTAACTCGTGCTGCTGAAAAGTTGTATATCATCACGGAAAAAAAGCTACTTAGGTCTGGATTGGAAGATTTTAATTACTATTCAGGAATTTTCATTTCTTTCTTAAAAGACAATAATTTATGGGATGAAAACGAATCTGAATATGTTTTTGGTGATATTACTCAAAAAGTAATGGGTTATGCTAAAGAAACTCCATCTCAGATTCAAGAAACTTTTATCAGTACACCCTGGAAAAATCATCAAATTAAGCTCTTAGCAAATTCTTCCACATTTTGGGGGTCATCTAGGGGTGAGGCAAAGCAATATGGGACTTTTATCCATAAAGTTTTATCAGAAATAATAACTAAAGATGACATAAAATCAGTCTTACATAAATATGTTCAACAAGGAGACCTAACTCTTCAAGAAAAAAACGAAATAGAAGAAAGCATTCTAAAAATTGTTACACATCCAGAATTACAACAGTACTATTCAAAGGATATCACTGTCTATAACGAGAGAGAAATTGTGTTCAATCATCAGATTGTAATTCCAGATCGATTGGTTATCGATCAAGAAAATAAACTTACGATTTTAGACTATAAAACTGGAATTGCAAAAGAGGAACATCGTTTTCAATTGGAAAAGTATGCCAATGTTTTAGAATCATTACAATATACTGTTCATAAAAAGATTCTTATTTACAGTAATGAAACCGTTTTTATAGAAGAATTTTAAAGTATTTTTACAATCAAACACAATAAAAAATTACATGTACGGAGCCATTAAGAATCACTTACAACAAGAATTAGAGGAAATTAAAGCTGCTGGACTCTACAAGTCTGAGCGAATTATTACTTCTTCTCAAGATGCTGTTATTAAAATTTCTACAGGAGAAGAGGTTATTAATTTTTGTGCGAATAATTACTTGGGGTTGTCAAATCATCCAGCGGTAATTCAAGCTGCAAAAGACACTATGGACACGCATGGTTTTGGGGTATCCTCGGTGAGGTTTATCTGTGGAACTCAAGACATTCATAAAAAATTAGAGTCTAAAATTGCAGAATTTTATCAAACTGAAGATACAATTTTATACGCTGCTGCTTTTGATGCTAATGGAGGGGTTTTTGAGCCTTTGTTATCAAAAGAAGATGCAATTATTTCTGACAGTTTAAACCATGCCTCAATTATTGATGGAGTCAGATTGTGTAAAGCATCTAGATATCGTTATGACAATAACAATATGGAGGCACTTGAAGCGCAGTTAATTGAAGCAACAAAAAATGAACATCGTTTTAAAATTATTGTTACTGATGGAGTTTTTTCAATGGATGGTATTGTTGCCAAATTAGATGAGATTTGTGATTTGGCAGACAAATATGATGCTTTAGTCATGATTGACGAATGCCATGCTACTGGTTTTATTGGTGAAACAGGTCGTGGGACATTGGAATTAAAAAATGTATTAGGAAGAATAGATATTATTACAGGAACTTTAGGAAAAGCCTTGGGTGGCGCTATGGGTGGCTACACCACAGGAAAAAAAGAAATTATAGAAATTTTACGTCAACGCTCAAGACCTTATTTATTTTCAAATTCTTTAGCTCCTGCTATTGTTGGAGCTACTTTAAAAGTTTTAGATATCATTTCCAATGACACTTCTTTAAGAGATAAATTGGAATGGAATACAAATTATTTTAGAGAAAAAATGGCTCAAGCAGGGTTTGATTTGGTTGGGGCAGATGCAGCAATAGTTCCAGTAATGCTCTATGATGCAAAGTTATCTCAGGAGATGGCAAATCTGCTTTTAGAGGAGGGAATTTACGTGATTGGTTTCTTTTTTCCGGTAGTTCCAAGAGGTAAAGCTAGAATACGAGTTCAATTATCTGCCGCACATACAAAAGAACATCTAGACAAGGCAATTGTTTCTTTTATTAAGATTGGAAGACAATTAAACGTCATTAAGTAGCTTAAATCTTGCGTTTTGAAGAATTTTTTGTAGATTTATCTTTGTTAATAGTAACTTTCAGGTTACTTTTGTCGAGTAAAAAAATATTTATTAAAATTTTTTAAAAATGAAAAGAATTAAAATAGTTGCAATAGCGTTGTTTACTTTAGCAACA
>Ga0209094_1000574_pt1 | contig 26207 bp, 29 predicted proteins | sample COGITO_mtgs_1004_2_FD_184790 | JGI IMG/M metagenome (GOLD analysis project Ga0209094, IMG submission 184790) | Pelagic marine microbial communities from North Sea - COGITO_mtgs_100430 (SPAdes) (version 2) | ecosystem: Environmental > Aquatic > Marine > Epipelagic ... | reverse complement strand
AAGAACAGAGTGATTAATTACGAATGTATTTATCTTGTTTTCTTTAATGACTTGATTTAATATTTTTAGTATATTATAGACTCCATCATGATCAACTGAACTTAGTAATTCATCTAAGAATAAGAGATTTAATTGTGGAAATCTAAGTTTTAAGATTTTAATAATGGCGATAATAATAATAAAATCGGCTTTCTTGCGTTCTCCAGTTGAAAGTGTCATTGGGTTAATATCTTCACCTAAGTGATTGATAATACAGTTAAACTTCTCATCAAATCTAATATGAAATTGCAAGTGCATGGTTTGAGCCATAGCTGCAATGTTAGTGTTAAGACCTGGTAAAATAGTTTTAACAGCTAGATTTTTTACACCATCTTCTCCTAACACTCTTTCAACAATTTCCATAAATGCATATTCAGCACTAAGATCGCCTTTAGTCTTAGACTTAATAGATTCTTTTTCTTCAAAATCTGTAATTAAATTCTTAAGATGTTCAAATTGAGAATCGTCTGGAGTACCTTTTATTTTAAGTAATTCAGACTTAAACGTCTTCATGCTATATCTAATATCTGTAGCTCTTTCTTCTATATTTCTTTTATTAGATTTCAAATCATCAATACTGCTCTTAATATCTTCTAATGATTTTTTAAATTCTTTTATTTTTTTAGTGTCTTCTTCTATTTTATTACAGAAATGATCCTTTTGATCTAAATGCCATTGACTATCCAATTGAGTTTCACAAGTTGGACATTTACCGCTTTCATACAATTCTAATTTCTTTTTTAAATACTCTATTTCATGCTTTAATGAAGATGCATCTGATCGTGTAGATTCATATGATTCTGTATTAGTTTTTATTCTAGCTTCTAAATCATTTTTTTCTAAATCCAATGTCTTAACACTTTCATTTAATTTAACTAGACTAGATTTTAATTCATCTATTTTAGAATTGTTCTTCTCATGTGATTCTTCTAATAAAGCATTGAGTTTGCCTTTAACAGAAGCGATGGAATCAATAATTTGATTTAATTCAGATTCATATGAATCAATATCCATTTTTATGTTTCTTCTTTCTGTTTTAATTGACATTTGCATATCATTAAGAATAGAAAAACCAAACATCTTATCAATGATCTGTTTCTTATCTTGATTTGACATTGTCAAAAAAGATTTAAAATCATTAACAGATAAAATAATTATATTTTTAAAAACATGGTATGGAATTCCAAATATCTCTTCTTCTAAATAATCTTGTACAGACTTCTTACCTGCTTTATCGAATTCGGTGCCATTAAGTCTTACTGTAAACGTGTTAGGTGCTAAACCTCTTTCTATTTCAACTTCAATGTTACCACAAGTTAAGCCTATTTTAACTTGCAATTCTTTATTAATTCTATTCGGTAAATCAGCTAATTTAACACCTTCTACTCTACCGTATAATGCATATATAATAGCATTGGCGATAGTAGTTTTACCATCGCCATTTTTACCAAGAGTTAGAAATAATTTTGATTGATCTTCTTCAAATTCTATTCTTTGTAATTGATTACCGTAAGATGCAAAGTTTTTAAATTCTATAAAATTTATTCTCATATTTCAGTACCGTTATCATGTGCACATTGATTATAAAGTGCTTTTAGTTTTTTCTTTAATCTTGTTTTAGTTTCTTCATCATCGCCTAATCCATCGACATAAACATTACACAAATTCATAATGCTGTAATTTTTATACATTTCTTCAACATCATCCATGTCATAAAAATCCTTGTCTATGTAGTTTTCTTCTTGATAAATATTTGGTTCTAATTTTCTACTAATATTCTGTATTTCATTAATTAGTTTACTAAGGGCATTAGTAGTTGCTATTCTAGAAGGTACAAATAAATCTACGAAATTATTTCTAATTTGATTCTTAAACTGACCCAGTGGCATATCATAGAGTTGTACGATGTTATATTTCATAAACTTAGGTGATACATCATTTGGGTAAAAAGTCTCTGACATGTCTTCTAAATCAACGAGATCAAATCCTTTAGTGTTATTTGCATCAGACCTTGTCAATTGATATGGAGTTCCAACCATTAATAATTTACCACGTTCTTGTCTAAAATGAATATGACCACTAAAGACCCTAGTATATTTGTCATAAATATTGGAATCTGTTCCATGTTCATTTTTTACTTTAGCATTCAAGTAGATGCCTTTAACTTCAGAGTGGCAAAATACAATTTCTGCTGTTGGATAATCTGCTAGTGTTTCTGCTTCGTGGTTTGCATCTCTACGCCATGGCATCATTAATATTTTTCTACCTGACCAATCCATTAATTTAGGCTCTTTATAGATCTGTACACCAGGAATCCATTTAAGTGAATCTATTGAAGTCACTTCATTTGAATTTTTAGCCCAAATATCATGATTACCACATATGATATGTACTGGAAGAATTTTACCTAATCTTTCAAATAAATCTACGGCGTAATTAAGTACTCTAATATTAATAGATTGTCTATTATCAAACGTATCGCCAACTTGCACTAAAACATCACCAGGTTTAACATGCTCCTTTAATGTAGGTATAAAAACCTCTTCAAAGAATTGTTTTTGAATATCTAACCATTCTACAGAATTAGCTCTTACTCCAAAATGTAAATCGCCTAGCACCCAAACTCGATTGGCACCACGCTTTAGTAAAGAAGTTTCAATCATTTTAAAAAAGTTTCATTATATTCTTTCTCTTAAGAATACCTGTACGCAAATCTAATTCTTGAATCAAGTCCTCTTTGTAAACATTAGAAAGAGAACTATAAAATTTAGTAGGGTTAATGTCAAAATATACACACAATTCACTAAAGATGTCTATGCGACTGTTTTTAGCTGCCATTTCATCAATGATATATCCGTATATGTCATTAATATCGACCTTCTTAAGTGTAGCACATCGTCCTAATTCATCTACGTCGTTAAATTTTTTAAATCTAGACAATTCTATTAGTCTATGAATTTCTCTTGCGATTAATTCAAAATGAATTTTTTCTTCTTCATCTTTATTGTCTTTAACGTTAGGATCTAATTCGAATTTTATATTACTAAATTCAGTATCTGGTGATTCGAAATTATTATTAAATATTTTATCTTGTGCCATAATTATATGCTATGTAAGTTTGAATTTGTAGTTTCTTCGGTTTCAATGAGACGCATGTAATTCCAATTAATATCTAATTTACATTTTGTACCCTTTCCTTCACCATCTCTAATCTTAAGAACCTTTAACCAATATTCATTATTAGCTCTCATTAAATCGTCTTGAATAATACCTAACATAACGTCAGCTGTGTGTGAAAGACCTGCAGATTCTGCAATGTCTGTCATGCCAATGTCAGATGAGTTATATCCATTTCTTGTAATCTGTGTTGCAGTAACAATTAACCAATTATTTCTAATACCCATAGCTCTAAGATCTTCTGCAATTTGCTTAATCTTCATATAGGTATTTTCAGTATTTTGATTTCTGTAATTTGCTAAGATATTAATATAGTCAATTACAACTGCACCTACCTTAATTTGTTTTTCTTCTTCTATTTGATTTACATATGCTTCAATGTCCAATACGGTTGCTTGTGAAGTTGGAAATTGTTTAATAAATAATGAACCTGGTGGAGTAAATCCATCACCAACAGTCTCTAATCTACGTTGGATGTGTTCTTTATTTTTAGCTTTATCTGCGTATTCATTAATATTAACAGTTAATAAGTTAGAACCGATACGCTTCACAAATTTATGTGCTGCCATTTCTGCAGTTACAACTACAGTATTTGTACCCATTTTAACAAAGTTAGCTGCGTCATTTGCTAAATAAATTGATTTACCAATGTTTTGTTCACCTGCATATACAATTAAGTTACCTCCTTTGTCATATCCACCGCCCAACATTCTATCTAAGAAATTATAACCAGTACTAACTTTCTCAGTGTCCTTTTGATCGTGAGAATCCACTTCGAAGAAGTCAAGTCCTAGATCAGAATTAAATGATAAATTATTTCTATCATTAATCAGACCTTTAACTTTAGCAACAATTGCATCTACGTTTTCTGGAGTTACTGCTGTTGTTTTAACAAATTCAACAGTGTCTGTTAATGATATTTCAAATGTGCGGTATTTGATCCATGATTCTGCAGTAGATGTTAACCATTCCTCGTCGTATTGATCTAAATCAACTTCAAAAATAGTATTTAAAATATTTTCAGTGATCTTCTCTTTAGCCTTTTCACTCCTTTGAATCAACATATTCAATTGATCCTTTTTTGGAGTTTCATTGAATCTCTCAAAGAATTTATTAGACAGTTGACTTAAAATATCAATTTCCTGTGAAGTGTAAAAACCGCTCTTAATACTCTTTAAGTATTTAGTCTTCTCTAATGATAATCTAAAGAATATTTTTTCAAAATCTTGTCCGAATTGCATATTTTTTTATTAACTGTTATTATCCTTCTATGCGCATAGCGCCGTTTTGTTTCCCTAGTGGTTCTGTTAACCATAGATTAATAGCTATTGCCTTTCTAGTACCTTTAGTTACAGGTGTAACAGCATGTACATACTTTCCAGCATCAAAAATTATCAATCTATTTGGTTTTGCATAAACCACTTCTGGCGTTTTATCTACGCCTTCTGTATAAATCTCTAACATACCACCTTCAAATTCAGGTTGTTCTGGATAATAAACTGTACCCATAGATGGTGTTACTATTTCACCTGTTTTAGCAAATAATTCTTCATCTTTGTCATAATGACCTCCTAAATTATTACTAAATCCCATTTCTGTATTGGCAGTTTGAATACCTGTCCAATACTCAAAACCTCTAATTGACATTGGTTTACTCAATGGACAATTATCAGCCCATATGGCATCTATAAGTCGTTGTTTGGTAGTTTTAGCTTCTTCATTCCACCATCCATCCCACCAATAATAAACGCCCGGATCCGAAAAGAATTTACTATCATTTGCTATTTCTTGTAGTAAATTCTTGTCTTTAATAAAATTATCGATTACTAATATCATTCAAACGGGTTTGTTTTTATTGTCCATGACTCTTTGCCATGCGTAGTATTTAAAGGTTCTACTAGATCCAAATCTATTAATTCAGAAATGGATTCTAGTAGATGTTCTTCTGTTGTTTCTGGAAACCTATATGTTTTTAAAGCATGTAAGGTAAAATTACCCTTATGTCTGTCAGGCATTCTGACACATAATTTAATTTCTGCTAATAAAATATCAAAAGATGTTGGATAATCGGGTAAGTCCTTTTCAATGCCTAAAACATATTTTATAGGTAACTTATCTTCATTAATCTGCATCTGATTCTAGTATAGCTTCTAAGTCAATTTCTCTCTCCTCTGTATTATAATTAAACACATGTTTGATTTTACCTTCAATCTTCTCTAAAACTTCTTGTGTAAATACTTTATCCGTAAAAAATTCTTTATTCGGTACAGTGTGATCTAAGTGTTTACATATCCAGTTTCTTGAAGTTGCCTTAGGAATCTTCTCACCCTTTTCAATAATACCTTTAGTAATACCGATGTCTTCCCAATCAATGTACTGTTCTAATCCAACATACGCATTCATACCTTCAGTAAAGTGTAAATGAAATTTAATATTAGTTGGTTTTGCAAAACGATTCTTATTAGGCTTAGCTGTTACAATAATACCTGCTTTATCTCCACCAGTATCTTTAAGTTGTGCCTTTCCTAAATATAAAACGATTGACGCTGCATATTCTGGTCCAGTTCCACCACCCGCGACTTGTCTTGAGATAAAGTCTTGTGTTTGATATGTATGATTAGTAAAAATAAAAGGTATCTTAAGATCTGCCAATGGTGTCATAATGATTCTAAAAATAGATTTTAGAACCTTAGATCTTGTCATATCTGCTTTTTCAGATCCTGATCTAGCGTCATCGATTTCTTTTTGAGTTGCTAAGTTACCTGCAGAATCAAGAATCATCATGATCTTTGGTGTTTTTCCACCATTACGTTTTACTTCTTGCATCTTGCTAGTAAGTGTAGTAACTGATGTTCTAAATTCTTGAACAGTATTAATAGGTTGGTAATTAACTTTTGTTACGTCAATCCCAAACTTTTCCATTTGATCTTTATCGACTGCTGCTTCAGAATCAAAGTAGATTACATTGTAACCCATTTCAATTGCCTTTCTAACAGAGTTTAGTACTAAGAATGTTTTACCCGTTCCTGATGGTCCTGCAATTGAACACGTTCTACTGTTAGGCCATCCACCAAATAGTGAACCACTAACACATGCATTTAAATGAAAATTACCAGTGTCAATCCACTCTGTAACTTCACTGAATGTAGAGTCTGACATAATTGATCCCAGTGGATTTAATGTCTTTAACTCTGAGTTTATATCGTCAAAACTAAAATCTTTTTTTGCCATATTATTGTTGTATTTTTATATTATACTGTAAAATGTTAAATTGTTTCTTCGTTATCGGGAAACAGTTGTTGTTCTTTGTGTCTAAGTTGATTAAGAGCTAATATAGCTTCTTCAGCTTCTTTTTTAAGTTTATCGATATTAGATTGAATATCGTGTAGTCTATTGAGTATTGTATTATACTGATCAACAAATTCTTTTTGTTCTGCTGTTAGTTTTACGTCCATGTTATTCTCTATTGTAATCGTCTTCTATACGAATTATATCGTCTTCTCCGAAGTATGTTCCCGTTTGTACTTCTACAAAATGAACTGGTAAATCAGTTTCATTCCATGCTCGGTGTTTTGCACCCAATGGAATTCTAATTGATTGCCCAGGTCCTCTGTACAATTTTTCTCCATTCAATACAATTGTCAAAGTACCATGAATTACGGTCCATACTTCGGCTCGTTGTTCATGGTACTGATATGACATTCTTTGTCCAGGAAAAACTTCTATTAGTTTTATTTTTACATCAGGTGCATCTAAAACTACTTCATATTCTCCCCATGGTCTAACATCTGTTTGATGCATAACCATATTTGATCTTGTTGTATCACTCATGTTAATCTTCTAATACTTCCTCTTCTGGAAATTGAATCGTTAACTGATTTGGATCTTGTTGTTTCTTGTAATTAGTATGATAATATGATCTTACAGCTTCTCCTAATTCCATATCATTAGGTGTAAGTTCTACCATTGCCATAATTTCTCTAAATTTGTAATATGTTCCGTCCATAGTTTTAAAATAATGCTGATGCATAGATCAGGTTAGTATCTAGTGTTTGTAGACCGATTGCTGTTAATACTCTATTGAGTGGATCGATCATTGCTTTTTCAAATTGTGTATCGTAATCAACTTTTGGTGCAATTTCATATGGGTATTCGTTAGGCATAAATGCGTACACCTCACTAATAGTTCCTATGCAATTGTATATTTTTAATTTTTCACCATTTGAAATGTGTTTATATTTGTTTTTATATTTTTTATTATTATTTAAAATATAATTATAGTAGCCAGCTGCTTTTACATTAGCTGGACATTTTAGACCAATTTGTAATTCTTCTTGATCATCGATAATATACTTATCAATGTTATTGGTTCTTTTATTAAAAGATATGTCACCTATATCTGCTAATTTAAATTCTTTTTTACATTGCTTCATAAATTCAACCAATTCCTGTAACTCATTTGCAGTGGGCTGAACTTCTGAATTAAATAAAATTCTAAGACATTCTACTAATTTTTCTCTAGCAAATTTTGGAGTAGAAGATTGAATAGTATCAAAGCCGATTGTTTTTACCTTCTTTAATGATGGGTGACGATCTGTAACTTCTAATTTATCATCCCACGCAATGTTCTGAATGTACTTTTTCTTAGACATCCAAATACCATTATATGCCAATGATTCAAGTTCAAATATAAGGAAATTATCAGTGTTTCTTTTCTCTGCATATTTTTCCATACATTTTGCAATGTAATCCTTTAATCTAAAGGCATAAAAAGCAAGAATAAACTCATCAATTTTTAATTTTTTATCTTCATCATTCCAAATGATAGATTCATATAAATCCTGAAACTGCACATAACAAGAATCAGTATCAATATAAATTACAGCAGGTTTTTCAATTTTACCCTTTACTTTAATACCAAATTGTTCATGAACTGCCGTATCTTTGTGCCAAAAGTCATTAACATATTTGTTAAGAATTGTTTCTGAATAAAGAATAGCATTTTTACCCTGTTTGGTAATTGATTCAGCAATATCGAGATTAAAAAAGTGGAACCACTTATTACCAAATGCTCCGTAGATAGAGTTAAGAGTTAATTTAACAGCTTGTTCATATGCAGTGTATTTGGCAGAAAGCTGCTTGTAGTGATCTACAAGCAGCTTCGCCTCATCATCTGTGAGTTGATCAATTGATTTATTTTCTAACTCTTCGATATTCATATATTAGGCAGTTTGGCAGGTTGAAATTGTCAATAAAGTATGTGAATCGTTTGATTCGAATACAACTTTAGAATCTGACACATAAACCGTTTGCTCTTCCTTGTCTAATAAATTTAGATATTTTTTATAAACAGTAACGTTACCATTACCACTTGTATCTGGTGTAAGTACTACATTAAATGATTTACCATTAACGTTAATGCCTTGTACATCTGAATTAATACCAAATGTTTCATCTTTGTCAAGTGAAAAAAGATTCTTAACTTTACCGATTGAATGTGTATCCAATGTAAAATCAAATTTAGCATCAGAGCGAGCAAAGATAGCATCGCGTTGATCTTGTGAAAGATCTTTAAATCCTAAAGAAGGCTCAGAACATGAAAGTGTAATTTCTAATTCGTCATTAAAAATACGCAATGTTGATGCTACGAATTCTTCATCATTTTCGATAAATTCCAATTCACCTTTAATTGCATCGTGTTCAAAGTGTTTAATTGCTTCAATAACTTTACTACCTTCAAAAAATGCAATTTTCATTTCTTTGTCAGTGTCAGGCCATTCACTTACTTGGAAGATAGTGTCAGCTTGAATAGAGTGATGTTTTACAGCATCTCGTTGTGGAAGATAAACTGTTGATTGGATTTGACCCTCTTTAATTTTCATATAAATGAAAGAGTCAATAAGTTTAACACGATTGATAAACTCTGTTAATGCATGTTGATCAATGCGATCGATTTGTAATTTCATAAATTTATTTTTAGATAATGATATTTGAATATTATACAGAGATCTGTGGAATAGTTTCATTAAAAATGAAGCAAAAAAAAGGGCAGAGATAGTAGCGAACTTTCTCTGCCCAACCCGTTAACTATAACGGTCCTAAGACGTGGTCTTTAAACCACACCTTTATGCTTCACATGATGAACATTCTAGAATATCTCTTGCAAATGACTGAGCTGAACTTTGACTAAATTGATAATATAGTGTTTTAACTCCTTGTTCATGAGCGCTTAAATATAATTTATTGATATCTTTGGCCGAAACTGATGGATGTATCATTAAATTTAAAGACTGTGATTGATCAATAAATGCTTGTCTTTGACCAGCTTGTAAAATTAATTCAGCTGGACTAATTTCAATAAATGATTTAAACACAGCTTTTGTTGGAAAGTCTAAGTGTTGCACACTTCCATCTTTCTTTAAGATGTCTTCCCATACTTGTGGAGTATTTAAGCCATACTTTTCTAATTCGGCTTCAAGGAAAGGATTTTTATAAATCGTCTTTGATTTAGCAAGGTCTTTGATGAAGTAATTAGATTTAATTGGTTCAATTCCCATACTTACTTGGCCGTGAATAAATGAACTGGATTTGGTTGGAGCTACAGCTAATAATGTAGTATTGGCATAACCTTCTCTAATACAACTAACGCCTTTTTCTTCATGTAATTGTCTAGATGCAAGTTCACTTCTTTCTTTAAGTGTTTTAAAGATAGTGTAGTTTAACTGTTTTGCTTCTAGTGATTCAAACTCAATTAATTTAGATTGGAATAATGAGTGATATCCTAATACACCTAAACCTAATGCTCTGTGTTGTTCTGCAAATCTATATGCTCTTTTCATTCCTGGCATATTGTAAGATTTCTTAATGAATTCTTCCATCACCGCGTTTAAGAATAAAGTATAAGTTTCAATAGCATCTGTTTCTACAATTTCGTCCCAGTGTAATAAGTTAATTGAACCTAAACAACATACAAATGAATTGAATGAATCAGTTGGTAATTGAATCTCAGAACACAAGTTAGACGCTGTGATATCCAATCCTAATTCTTTATATGGGGAATTGTTATTGGTATTGTCCTTAAACATGATATATGGATAGCCAAATTCATTACGTCTTTGGATAACTTTAGCCCAAATTTTACGTTTATCGGCATCTCCATCTTTCATATCTTGAATCCACTGATCCGTAACGGTTACGCCATATTGTAGATTTTGAATTGGATTTCCTTCAGTTCCAATGTCTAAGAATTCTAAAATATCGTTATGTTCTACTGGTAACCATGCAGCACATGCGCCTCTTCGTGCTTCTGATTGTTTACATACATCAACCGTAGTGTCATACATTCTTGCATAGTGTACTGGTCCATCTGCTGTTCCTCCTGTAGAAATAGTAGCACCTCTTTCTCTAATATTACCTAAGTAAATAGAAGTTCCACCTCCATATTTAGACATCATTCCAATTTCTCTACTTCCATTTAAGATACTATCTAAAGTATCATCTACGTTTGAACCATAACAACTAATTGGAAGTCCTTTGTCTTTTCCAAAATTAATCCAAACCGGTGTTGACATACTATAAAAACCTCTTGACATATAGTCTTCAAACTTTTTAGCAAAACCCTCAATTTTTAAATACTTTTCTGCAGTATTTGCAATATCTTTAATTCTCTGTTCTGGTGATTCTGTAATATATCCTCTTGATAAGAATAATCTACTATCATCGTTTAACCAATAATATCTTGATCTCCCTTGAGAGTCTTTTGCATCATCTAACGTTAGATCACGGCTTAGTTCTGCTAGAGTTGTTCCGGCTTTTTCCATATTATAATTTTTAAATTTTTTAGTTAAAATAAATCGTCTTCGGTAATTGACTTGCTCTTTTTATTGTAGTCAACTTGTTTCTTGTAAAAGAAATCACCTTCTTTAGTAGCGGTAATTTCTACATCAAACCATAGTGTCTTTTCAATTTCTGCAAAATCAACATCAAAAATGGGTTTCATACCGATACGTGTTAATGAGTTATTGAACCTATTTTGTATAAAATTTTCGATGGTTTTCTTAGAGAGAAATTCCAATTCTCCGTTTTCAAAAATCCAATCTAAAATTTTAACTTCGGCTGCGTATGCCTTTTTACATGCAGAATCTATTAATTGTTCGAATTCTTCATCGAACCATTCTGGATTTTCTGCTTTGATAATATTAATAAGTTCTGAACCAAAATTGCCATGAATCTCTTCTTCCTTGGATGTTGCTTCAACTACGTTTGAAATACCTTTAAATAGATTTTTCTCTTTGTTAAATGACATCATAATTAAAAACTGGCTAAATAGACTCACATGTTCAATAAATAATGAAAATAAAAGTACTGATTTAGTGTACATTTTATCATCTCTACTTCTTGTACCGTCTAAATACTTTCTTAAATAGGCTATCCTGTCTTTGATAGCTGGAATTTCTACAACATTTTGGAATTCTTCTTCTAAACCCAATACTCTAAGTAATTGAGCATATGCATCTTTATGTCTAACTTCTGATTCAGCAAACGTCATACCTACATCACCGACTTCAGTAATTGGCATTCTCTTATAGAGATCAGCCCAAAAAGTTTTCACATTAACCTCTATTTGAGCAATCGCAAGCATAGCTCTTTTAATTACTTCACGCTCTTGATCGTTAATTTTTGTTTTAAAATCATCAATATCAGTCGTAAAGTTAAATTCTGTATGAATCCAATAAGAATGTCTAATAGCATCTTTATATGCTAATAACTGCGGGTACTCATATGGTAAAATGTTAACTCTTGGTTTGAAGATATTCTGGTTCATATAATGTATTTGTTTAATTATATATCAAGTCTGTTATACAGTCTTTCTATTTTTTTTAGGTTAAATTTTTTAATTTTTTTTCTAGTTCGTATGCTTTTTCATAATACGTATAAGACGTCTTTTTATAGTCTTTACGTTGAGCATATAAATCACTTAAAATTCTTTTAAGAATAGAATCTTCCTTTTTGTATACAACTCCATTTTCACAAACGATAACATTTTCATCTTTTCTTCTTTCGTTAATCTCAGGTTCAGTTACCTGTTCTACGTAAGATTCTGGTGAAATGTTAAACTGTCTCATTATTGAAGGGTATAGTGATGCAAAGTCAAACGCACTTACTCCAGTGTAATAACCTACAATTGGTTGTTTTACAAATGCACCTTCAAATTTACCGTCTTTAAGAGAATCTGCTTTACCATATTCTACTCCTATTTTTTTATTTGTTTCTGCTAATTTTCTAGCTAATAAAGATTCTGTGATTGCCACTGGAGAGCTTGCTTTATATAGTGGCATTCTGGTAATAGTTGCTAGAGTTAAAAGAACTTCCATGGATCTTAGCTGTTGATCTATATAATATACTAAGCATGAATCGATCACGTTATAGTATACGTATTTCGTAAAATCGTTCTCATAAAGATCTTGTAATGAACCAGTGTATTTAATTTTAGTAACATCTAAAACAGCACCTGATACAAAGTCTAATGAATTTGATTCTTTTACCGCAACTGATCTATCGTATTTGTCATATAATTGCATGTAATCTAAAATACCCATATGAAGAGGTCTGCTATCATTTCTGTCAAGTTGACCAGTGATAGCCACATCAGTCAGGTCGATTTGTAATCTCTTACAACGATTGACTATATACTGCCAGTCATAGTTGATGAAATTCCACCCTGTCATCATTGGGAACTTAGGTAAAAACTTATGTAAAAATGTATACAACATATTGTACTCATTATCAAACTTATGATATGAGAAGTCCCAATCAGTGTCGTAATTTTTTAGGTGCTTATTAGTATCTTCTTCAATCTTCTTGATTTGTTCAGATGTAAGATCTTCTAAACCTAATACAATAGCTTTGCGTTCTGGTGTAATAATTGAAAATGTAAGAATGCGAGATTTGGCTTCTTCTGGTTTTGGAAAACCATCTATAATTTCTGTTTCAATATCGACGAAATATGTTCGAGGCATGTTAAACTCGTATATCTCTTCTTTATCAGCTTCTGGTAAAGAATCCATAAAATAAAGTAAACTAAATTTATTAAATGATTTAGCGATACCTCGTTTTAAAGGTCGATCATCCCAATTTCTATATGTCTTATCTTTATATTTATCAGTTTCTTTAGTAACGACCCAGTTTTGAAATTGATTTACACCATATCTCTTAAATGAAACTTTACCTTCTTTGTTATAATAAGAAACTATTAATTCCTTATTGGTTTGTTCAATATCTAATAACATTAATAGCCTCTTTTTTGACGGTTCTTATTCTCTTCTGCTTTTGCAAAATAGTAGTTATAAGCGGTCTTTGCATCGAGGCCAATTGATGCTGCATAATTAATAAAGAAGTGTAGAATGTCTACCCATTCCATATACAACTCCTTCTTATCATCTTCTGATAAATCAGAGATTTTCATAGTTTCATATTTAGAGAAGTCTTTCTTCCAATACTTCCATACTGCATTTCCAGAACCATCTTTAATTCCTCCAAGAGCATCAGTCATTTCATGGATTTCATCAACTACAGCATGTGTGTTGACGTGCCAAAAGTTCATTACTTCTCGGATTGACATATCTTCGAAATTAAACCCGTAGGTTTTTTCTTGCATCTCTTTTTGATGTGTCATGATGTCTTCTAAATGTGTCGTTGAATTGTCGTAAAAATCTTGAACTTCTAGATCTTTACATTCGTTATCTATATTTGCCATATTTAATTTGTTATATTATTAATACGTTAATACATGAGATAGTTTCAGTATTATTTGTCCATTTCTAAAACTTCTCCCCATTCTCTCTTAGAATTAGTCTTTTCTTTAGTTTCTTCTGATTCTGGATAAGGTTGACCTCCTACATTCCAAAACCATGCACCGGGATTACCATGTTTAACCATAAATTCCCATGCTTTTGCATCATAATTCATTGCCGAAGGAAATGGTGGTGCGTATTTGGGATTTACATCTGATGCAAATGCCTTGGGATGTGACCAAACTTTGGCCTTTCCTAGTTCACCTGTTTTAATATTTCTAGAAACAGCAACTGCATTAAACTTGGCATCTGGCCATGCAATTTGCAAAGAACGCTGTAATACTCCTGTTGAAATAGCAGACCAAACTTCTTCTGGATACCCATGCTTCTCAGCAATATCATATGCTACTTTAACAGCGGCTGCAGTAACTAATTCGTGTTTTAAACCTAATGGAATAAAAGTTGCATTGTTTTCTTCTGCCCAATCTTTAGCTATTTTATTTAAATTAGGCATTGCCGCAATTCTTCTAAATTTTGGAATAGCACCTCTCTCAATACAGATAGCTTGGTGATCTGATATAACTTTACCAGATGGCATAAATAAAACTAATTTTTTATTATACTTTGCTGCTAAATACGCTAATGAAATACCTGCAAAACCAAATCTTGGTTGAACATATACTAATGTGTCTGTTGGCGCTTTTTGAACTAAAATGTCTCCAAATCTACACTTAGAACCAAATCCCATCATGTCATCTCTAACAACATTAAATCCTTCGTGATTCATAATAATAGGATCATCTAATGGATCCTGCCAGTCACCTGCTAAATCTAACCATGCTTGTCTATTTGGCATCATTAGATTTAAATCTTGATTCATCGTGCTAGTAGTATGTGTATCGTGTGCCATATATTAAAAGTTTGTTTCGTTGTTTTCTTTATATTTGTTGTGATATTCTGTGATTTTTGCAACGGCTTCTTCAGCAGTATCAACAATTCTAAACAGATCAAAGTCTTTTTGGCTGATTGCACCATGTTCCCATAGTGTATTTTGCATCCAATCTACTAATCCTTCCCAGTATTTTGTACCTACAAGAACGATTGGATATTTTACATTATGTCCACATTGTGCAAGTGTGATGGCCTCAAATAACTCATCGAGAGTGCCAACACCGCCTGGAAATATTACAAATGCCTGTGAGTATTTGAGGAACATCACCTTGCGAGTAAAGAAATATCTATTCTCAACTCCTAAATCTACATATTCATTCATGCTTGCTTCGAATGGTAATTCAATACCAACACCAATTGATTTTCCACCAGCATCATGTGCACCTTTGTTTGCGGCTTCCATAATTCCAGGACCACCTCCGGTAATTACACCAAAACCAGCTTCTGTTAATAATTTGCCAGTTTTTTCTGCTTCTATATAATATGGATTTGTATCTTTAGTTCTTGCACTTCCAAACACAGAAACACACGGTCCTAATTCATTAAATGTATCAAACCCCTTTGTGAATTCACCTTGAATTCTTAAAATCTGCCATGCGTCTTCTGCTTTATTTCTCATCTTCATACATGTTTATTCGTTAGGGTAATCTCTTCCCCATAAATGTCTTGTTGTGTCTGCATTAACTACAACATCTTCAGTTGGATGTTTAGCTAAGTTAAAATTACCTTCGAATATCCAAGTATATGGAATTCTTTTTGTTGGTGATTTAATACCATGACTAATTGCAATGTGCTTGTAGAAAAAACATGTTTTATCTTCTACGTTCAACATCTTTTGACTAGTCATTGGATTATTTGGGTGATTTGCTAAAATATTCATTTGATCGATCCATGTTTGAGCATGTGCATTTTCTGCTATAAATTGACCATCTGTATCAATACTATATTTTACTTTACCGTTTAGGTTTGGACCTCCAAATATCTGTTGCATTCCATCAAAATGTCCAGTACCACCGAATAAGATAGATTCAGGATCTACTAAATCTGGTCTACTCATAGCCACATATCTTGCAGTGTTCTTACATGGATATAACGGTGATCTAAATCCTTGATGTTCTTTAAAATAAGCTTCTAATAATTTAGCAAATTCCATCATTGTATACGGTCTTTTTAAATCTTCTAAAATATGAACCATATCTTTAGCCGCTTTTTTTGGACCTTCTAATAACCAATCTTTTACTTGAGTGCCTTTAGGATAATAGATCTGAAACAGATCGTTACGAGCATGTCGATTCTCTTTAAAGTGCTCACGTGTTTTTTCTTCACCATCATTGATCAATCTCATAATTGTTCCCCAGTGTTCATTACTAAAAGAAAATACAATTGTATAATATAATAGTTTTTCTAAATCAGTTTCATGTTGCATCATATAACAATATGGATGTTCATGCCAGTGTAGTCTGTGGGAAAATATCTGATAGTCTTCTAATAAGAGTTGGTCTTGTCTTTTATCAAACGCGTGACAGAATTCAAAGAATTTATCAAACCTCTCTTCTTGAGTCCAATCTTTCATCCAACTCTCTTTAGGTTTATTCTTTTTGAATTCTATGTTTAAATTAGTATTGGGGTATTTTATATTTTTATAGTCTTTCACTTCTCCTTCGAATTCAAATAGTTTATTTTGTAGAAAATCTACGTTTTTAGGTTTTGCCTCTATATCACACTGAGGATCTCTGATTAAGTCTTGACTATTCATATTGATTGGATCATTTTTTTATATTCTTCAACTGAAACTCCTGCGCTTTGTAAAATCTTATCATCTGATGGAAATTGTGACATTCCATTAAAAGTTTTCACTAGACCTAAATCTAACATTGCTTTTTGACGGCCATATGGATGATCTGTGATTGAAGATGAATTCCATAAAGTATCCATGTTAATGTGAGCATAATCAGGCCCTGGTTTTAAATAATTTTCAATCCATCTGATAAAGTCACATGCAACATCTTCTGCATTATATGGTAATGAACCCGTGTCTTCATAAATTTTAGTCATAACTGCATCTAAAAATTCTTCAGACTTCTTACCCTTCTTTTCTACAGGATCTGCAAGATAACCAATACATTCTACTGCGTTAGTACCATAATAGAACATTGATTCTCTGTTCATAAATTCTGGGTACCAGTCACATACATCTGCAATTACTGCGGCATATTGGAATCTATAAGCTCTTAATCCATTATCTGTATTCCACTTAAACATCCATTCACCAAGTTCTCGTAAATCTTTTTTACCACCTTGTCTTAAATAGTTTGCCATATCTCTGGCCATTCTTGGTGCAAATTCACATAAGAAATAATCTCCACCTCGTTTGTAAACATATTCTGGTTCAGAGAAGTTTGCCATACCGACAAAACTATCTTCGTTAACCTGTGGCTTAGGCGGTTTTGGAAACGCTGGAAATTGATAACCAACTGAAGTGTAAAATGGCGTTGGATGATATTTAATCACCTCACACATCTCTTCAATCGTTTCGCACTCGTGTAAATTGAACAGAATAGTATTGTGGTACCCTGAGGGTTTGGTTGCATAATTAATTGCAGATCCACAAACTCTATGTAAAATAAAAATATAGAGCCATTCTTCTAGACCAAATTTATCTCTTTTGCCTGTCCAATTTTTAGCCACTTCTTCTCTTTGTGGAAATACATTACCGGCTTGCATGTGTTCCCAATATGGATGGTCTGACGTCCATCCATAAAAACAATCATTTATAATTTGACTAAATCCTGCGTATTTACGCTCTACTACATCATATAATTCTATATGGTGCATTAGTTCATCGCCTAAATTAGATTCAGCATGAGGAATTTGACCCAAGTTACTTGAAATTTGTTGCTTATTAGCTAAATCAAAGTATCTTAAAAATTCATCGTAATATTTGGTTGTTTTAATTTTCATTTTTTGAAATTATTTCCCATGTAAAAGCGTCTCTGTTCCTCTGATATTGTGACATAGACCAATCCAAATCACCCGTGGTAATTTCGATATCATATGCTGCATTTTTAATATCGTTTGGAGTGATTCTAATATTGTAAGTAGTTGTAAGTAACATATTAAAAAAGTGCTAAAGTTTGTTTAATTAATTTTTTGTTAGGTTCATTCTTTACCAAATCCCAACGATAATACTCTCGTGCGATGTGAACTGATTTAGGTTTTTCCATTACATCGAATGTTAATTCTCCAAGTGTATTGAAATAAACATCAGGGTGTTTATGTGCTTGCCAACCGTTTCTTTCACACATTTCATCGATACCTGCATTGATCTCTTTAACCAATGCTGTTCTTTGTGCCCAAGTTCCGGTGAACGGGGTGCCTTTATAATAACCTGTTTTTGGTAATGATCTACTTTCGTTTTCAATAGGAAGTGTATGAACTACTTCGATTTCTTTGACACCGTTTTCTTGAAGTTTTAAAAGCTCAACTTCATAATTTTTTAAAAGTGTTTTAACTGCTGCAGATGGATTATCTTGTCTCATTAAATGATGACGAACATCTATATTACCCATATAAACTCTAAGAGACTCTATCCATGGATATACATAACTATCAAGTCCTCTTTTAAGTGCGCCGTGCATAGTCAAACCATCGTGACGTTGGGTCATATAACCGGGTGTATATTGACTAAAAGAGTGACTATCACCAAAACAAAGTTTAGTAGTTTTCTCGATTGAATCAATTTTAGGAATTTCAGTTGCACAAATCTCTTTAATCCTTTCAATTTTATCTTCGATAGTTTTAAATAAATCTGTACCAGTGTGAAGTCTTTGTTGAACCATAGTACCAACACATGGCATATCATGATGAAGACTAAGCATTTTAGTCTTACTAAAAATACGCATAACTTGATGGTATAAATCATCATTAGCACCTCCAAAAATATTAAAAGTACCTTTAAATTCCATACCATGTTCTAATAGAATAAAATCAAAATCATTCCAATCAGGCGTTACTGTTGTAATAACTTCTACGTTTGTATATCCTGCATTTACACATTGATTTGCTAAGTGAAATGCCCATCCTGATTTATGTGAACTAGTTTTAGGACTTAGTTTTCCAACTAAAGCTGCAATTCCAATACGAGACGACTTGTCGGAAATATAATCTGATAAGTATTTAAATTCTGTCATAATTTATTATTTAATAGGATCTTCAGATTCACCGTAACCATGTTTTACAACATAATTATCTAGTGCACCTAAATATGCAACAGCATCAAGAAGATTATCTTGTTTGTAATTATAAGAGTGACGACTTAGTTTTAAGGCGACTAGTGCAGCATACATGTCAGAACCGTTAAGTTCTTTACCTGTCATGCCGTTAAAGATCATTGCCGCTCTACGCATACCTTCTTCGAAAGGGCCGTACATGCGTTCTTTTTCTTCTGATCGCTCATTGACGATCTTATTTGCTTCTTCTAGAATATTATTTATTGACATATAAAACGTTTAATAGTTATACACACAAATATAGATTTGTTTAATTATATATTAGGATTAGTTTGGGATCACATCGGTGAGTCCTATTAGTATCATCCAACAATTGATGTATCATATAATTCACTGGGCAAAGATGTGTTATACATCATTTGACAATATAACCTGAGAGCTTTGATATTTGTGCCATCTGCTCTACTAACGGCCTGTGATAGATTGTTATTTACCACAGCTTCAACAAATCCACCGCCTAGGATACCAATGTTCCATTTAGTACATAGGATAGAAGTACCTATATTAACAATGTGATTAATGTCTTCTACAGTTACTACACCTTGAACCGAACTGATATTGTCATTTACATATTGTTCAACAATACCTTTTACTACTTGAATTTTTTTGTAAGTTTCCATATTATATTTGAGTTATTGAATTTCCTGTTAATTGAATATACATTTCAATGGCTTTTTTAAGTCCTTTGAGTTTATTCATCGTGAGTTCATTAATTCCAGCAATACGAGCTTGTTTAAGTAAGTCATCATAGAGGTAACCATCATAAAGGCCGTATACCATATTTACCAAACCAAAATCTTTACCTTGAGCTTCTTCGATAACTTCGCGTGTCATTTCCATCATTTCTGGAGTAAAACAATCGTGACGATTAAATAATTTATAATTCATATCTTTTACATTTTAAATACTCTACTAATATACCAAAAAAAACCCACATAAAAAAATGTGGGCTCTATTATTTTTAAAGAAGTTACGAACAATCTTTATTCTTGTGCTTATCTTTTCGAGTATAATGCTTCTTACTCTTATACACATTACCTCTCATAGCTTGCCATATCTCTTGTATAGTAAACTGAGTTTTCTGTAATTTAGGATTTTCTTTTTTCATCACCTTTTATTTATACATCTAATATACCAAAAAAAGCCCACATAAAAAAATGTGGGCTCTATTATTTCTTAAAAAATTAAAAATAATTATCCGTGTTTCTTAACTATCTTCACTAATTCATCAAGTGATGATTTAACATAATCGCTAAAATCTGCATGTAAATCTTCGTCAGCGTCTAATGGTGCATAATCTTTCCACTCATTGTATTTAGCAATAAAAGCTTCGCTTGCATCGACAATCTTTTTAATGTCCGATTTCGCGTAGTCTTTTCCATAATAGCTATTTGGATCTACATCCATTCTTGCAGTCTCGTCTGTAAAAGGATTTCTAATATCTGTACCTTGATAGTCAAATGTAAATGCTTCAAATGTAGTTAAATGTTTCATTTCTTTTCTTTTCTTTTTCTTTTTCTTGTATTCTTCTTCTGCGTCGCCTGATCCAGCCGGTACATCGCCCGATCCAACTGTACCATTATTTGGTAAAACTACTGGACCCATACCCGTTAAATTAGCAGGGGTTATGTTTTCGTCTACTGTAATTCCTCTCTTCTTTAAGATCTTTTCAATTTCTTGATAAGCTTTCTTATAATCGGATTTAGCATAATGCATTCCTTTAGCATAATTAGCATAACCGTCTAATGCTCCGTTATACATTCCCAGTAATTCTTCATCTGACATACTATCATTAAATACAAACGGTCCAATAAATGCTTCGTCTACCGTCTCTGGTAAACCGTCATGTTTTGTACTTGCAAAATCTTTTAATTGTTTAAGTGTCATATTATCTGCCAATTCTTTTATTTCAACACTAACTTCACTAGACTTTAACTCACCCTTTTTATAAGCGTAAGCTTGTCCCATTAGTCTTTGTTGTGATTTACTTTGACTAGGCATAATTACTTCTTAGCGCATTATTATTTACCTTTTAGTTGGCTAAGCTTTGCTTTAATACCGTCTCTTTTTTCTTCTAGATCTATCCAGAAACTATCTAGTCTAGACCACATATCGCCCGCTTCGTCATTGTCTAATTGACCAGCCTCTACAGCAGCTTCGATTTCATCTTTACGAGCTTGAATATCCTCCATTTCAGCATAAACATTTTCTAATTCATCGTTTAGCTTTTTTCTCATAGCCTTAACTTTTGGGTCAGATTCGTTTACGAAAGCTTCAAATAATTTTACGTGTTTCATAGTTTTAATTTTATAGTTAAGCAGAGTACCATGGTTTAATCCAATACTCAAAGAATACTCTTTTAAATTTACCAAGCATAATCAAATGATTCAATTTGATTGATCCTATCTTTAATATTCTTGGCATAGTTCTTAGACTCTCTTTCATAGTAAGACTCTTTTTCACCATATCTTGCTTCAGACTCTTCGGCTTGTTTAATATAATCAACATATCTACTGTAATCATCTAAGATACTTGACATGTGATTTGAAGCGTCTCTCATTTTAACTTCATTACCCTTTTTGTTTTTACCAATAATAATATCACCGTAACGTCCTTTTTCGCCTTTAGCTAAACCGTCTTTAATTTGCGCTGATAATGTATCAATTGCGTCTGCAACCATTTTATCTAATGGCAAAGAAGCTGCTTTAATAGCTAAGATCTCTTGGTATCTTTTTGTGTTTTCGCTCTTAAAGTCTTTATCTGACTTGAATGCAATTGCTCCTGCTTTTGCAGCAGCTCTATCAGCTCTTTGATTAGCTGAAGAATACTTTTGTCTTAAAAGTGCCATGTTCAATACAATAGCTCTATCTGCAACTTCAGCAATTCTTTTTACGTTGTAAAGTCCTGTTCCGTCCCAACCTTTGTACTTCTTAGAAATACCGATAGTATCAGTTGAACCATTTTCTACCTTTTTCAAAACCTGCTCACTGTTCTTAGAATATCTTGAACCCCAAGCTCTAGTATAGAATGCATTATCACCAGAAGCTACAGCTAATAAGTAACCTTCTCCTGGAATGTGTTTATGATCCGCCCATGCATCATATGGTGCATGTGGATTCTCTTTAGGTGTATCTGATAAATAAAAGATGATCGTGTCATCTTGCTTATTTTTATAAGCAGTCTGAGGATCAAGTGTTAAAAGATCTTCATCTTCAATTAAGTCCATTTTTACTCTAGCAGAGCCATAGAAAGCCTTAGCTAAATTTTTATCAAATTTACCATACTTATTGTTAAATAAACTGGCTAATAAAGAAGACTTAAACGCTTCAGTTAACATTTCTGTTGATTCATTCGTTGAAGCTGACAATGATTCTACGAATTCACTGAAACTTTCAAATACTAATTTTGATTTCATATTGTTTGATTTATTTTCTTTTACTAATTTTGGATTTTTATTAAGAAGCTCTTCCATATCTAATTCAGTTAAAGCCATAAAACTATCTTCTCCATATTTCTTAGCTAATTTATCAGCTCTCTTAATATCAATAACTCTTGATATTTGATCATAGTCCAGTGTTGCGATTCCAAATTCACCGAATATTTCTTCAGCCATAACATTTGCTTGTTTAAATGCCGAGGCTTTTTCATTAATCTCTAATTCTGTTTCAACAGGTGCTAGTTCGTTTAAAACTCTTTTACCTGTTTTAGAAAGTGTAATACCGTCTTCACTAACATTGAAATACGTGGAGTTTCTTCTCAACCATCTCGTAGAATCTACAGTCATTTCTCTAACTATTGACTCAAATTCATCCTTTGTTAATTTACCATCTTTAATAGCCTCTAAAACTTTATTTCTAATTTTAGCCGCTTTACCAACTTTAATAGCTGGGTGATTTTCAGTATATTTTCTTTTTACTGTGATGTGACGCTCTTGTATAGATTCATTTATATCCATACCGTCCCAATCCCATTTGTAATGTTTACCATCAGCGCCATTACCTAGATAACCATACATTCCTTTTTTAAAGCCATCAAAGAAAATAGCAGCGCCATTATCTCCAAGTTCATCTTGAACATACTCTCTTGCACCGGCTTCATCAAATTCTTCTACATAAACACTACTTTCTTCAAAGAAGAATAAAATTCCAGATCTTGTGTTAATTGAATCACCCTCAAACCATGCGTCATTATCCTCGTCGTATGAATCTCCTTCATCATCTGGATCACCATACATGTCGAAACCCGACCATTGAGATATACCATATGTCAATGCTTCTTTTTCTGTCTTAAAGAAATTCATTTGAGCATAATCTCCAGATCTTTCTCTTACGTAAAATATTTTTGCCATTTTATTGTTATATTATTTTATTATATATTCTTTAAAAATTGATCAAATGTCATTGTGTTAGAATCTGATTCTGCTACAACACCCATAGAGTCTTCTAATTTAGACTTTAACTCACCATACATATGATGTATTTCTTTAGGAGTTAACTTCTTAAACAGCTTCTCATTGCCATCTAACATTGCATTTCTAACTTGTGTTGCTGAAATGTTTTTACCACTTCTTGGAATTTCAAATAGACCAAAATCTGTTCTACACCCTAAATCTTCTCTATATTCTGGGTTGTTAACTTGAAATCCATAACTCTTCATTCTATCTGTTCCTGTTCCCCAAAGTACCGGTTCGTATTTCGGTCTCATTGCATTGAACATAGTGTCAATACCACCCGTTGGAATTACAAAAACATCTTCAATCGGATATTTAGACTTTAAACTATTCAGCATCTCAACCTGAGTTTCTTCATCATAAGGTCTAGAAAATGCATCTTCTTTTTTCTTAGTTTTTGATTTCACTAATAAAATTACTACTGGATAACCATTTTGTTTATGAATAGTCTCGACCACCTTGGCATGACCCAATGTAAATGGTTGGAAACGACCAACAAACATGTTAACCGGTGTTTTACCATGTTCTGGATATTTAACTGTAAGCCCTTCTAATATAGGACTTTCAGTATATTGTAATTTTTGATTAAGTAAATATGTTTTAAAGTTCATAACGCCGTTTTCGTTAGTTTTTGACATTACTATAGATTCAATAACATCTACTATATCATTGATTTGTTTCATTAAATCTTTATTAATAATGTCTGTTTCTCTGTTTCTTCTCTTTCTAAAACTACCTAATGCAATTTTAAATAATTCAGATAGGACTTTATTTTGTACAAGTGAAATTGTTTTTTCGTTTTTTATAAAAACAGTATTGAGTTGAAATCCTTTATTATCTGAGAAGTCTGCAGAATCAAAATTAGTACCTATGTATTTCGATGCATTTTTTTCTACATATGCATTAAATATACTAGAAATCAATTCAATATATCGTAGATCTGCTTCCTCTTCTTCTAAACTAACACTTGATATATCAAAATCTTCTAAATATTCAACTAAATCTAATAGAGATATTTGATACATGTCTGAAGGTTTTCTATCTTCAGCTGGTTTTCTATCAAATCTTTCTAATTTAAAACTCTTTGGATTTTTACCTTCGTAAAAATTAACTATTAATCCATCTATATCATCATCAAAAGATGTGTTTAATGCTGGATTAGTAAGACCATTATTAAAAATATTATATATTGTTCTAGTAAATGATTGATCTTTATATTTAATAGAAAAATCAGAATCTGATATGGCTAAAAGATTTACTAAATCTTTCTTTTGATTTTCTTGTAATTTACCTTGGAAAATAATAGGAGGTCTCTGTACACCCAATTTATCTGCCCACTTATTTAAAATTTGTGGATCTCTAACTACTTTTTTAATTTGAGTATCGTTATTGGGATTTAATATTTGAATATGTGTTAATATTAAGTTGTTTTTTGGCAGAACTTCATATTCTATATCTACCGTTTTATTATCTATCATATAATCAAATCCAAACTTCCAATCAAGCGGCATATCTTCTGTTACATCCTTTACGATAGTTCCAAAATAATTGATAGCATTTTCATAATATTTAACCATCGTTCTATCTACTTTATCCATAGCATGCTTAGAGCCGCTTTTATAATACTGGAATTCTGTTGATGTTTTCTTTACATGAAAAGAAGATGCTTGTATTTTTTCAGATACTACGCATGGTAAATCTAACATTGATTGGAAATCATTGATATTGGTAGATTGAAAATATGTTCTTAAGTTTTGTAATGCCATGTTATATTGTTTATCTTCCGTACTTAATAATACCCATGAGCTGGTTAATTGCAGCAAATGTTCCTGTTAATTTAAAAGTCTTACCTTTATATACAAAGACAATACCTTCAGTTGGCATAATTGAATCAATTCCACCTATTCTTTCTAATCTAGCTAATTCAGCTTCGACCTTTTGTATTTGATCAATTGATCCGCCTTTTTTAATTTTTTTAGCCTCAGTTCTAATTTGATTATGTAATCTTTGCATTTCAGCGTCTGGCGAGGCCGCAACAAAATTAGAAGCATTTTTTAGAATAATAGAACCAAGCTCTAAGAATAGATCTTCAAATGGTCTAATGTTCTCTTTATATTTCTTTTTCACATCCTCTTTGTCAAACTTTTTAATTAAAGATGCTTTTTCTTTACCGAGATCTTTATCTAATGATCTTAGATTTAGAGTCTTTTTATCACCATATGCCCATCTTAATAATAAACCTTCTTTGTGATCTTGTGTTAAATCTGGAAAATTTGAATCTATAGTTTCTCTCCACCACATTTCATGATAGCGGCTAACTTCATCAGCGTCTGTCAAATTATATCTGTCGCGGAGTGCTTCAACCTTCTTGATAAATTTATTTTTATTTTCTTCAAAATTAAGATCCTTGCCTAATTTAATTATTTGAGGTGGAATTATAGTAAATGTTTTACCGACATTTGCTTTAACAGACTCTAACGCTTTTGCTATTACTGATGCAGGTTTACT
>Ga0209094_1000559_pt1 | contig 26675 bp, 33 predicted proteins | sample COGITO_mtgs_1004_2_FD_184790 | JGI IMG/M metagenome (GOLD analysis project Ga0209094, IMG submission 184790) | Pelagic marine microbial communities from North Sea - COGITO_mtgs_100430 (SPAdes) (version 2) | ecosystem: Environmental > Aquatic > Marine > Epipelagic ... | reverse complement strand
CAAAATTATAGGGAATATACATGATGAAGTCCAGTCGGAAGTTGCAGAGAAAGACGCAGAGAAGTTCGGTTGGCTCGCAGTCGAGTGTCTCAAGGCGGCGGGTCTGGAGTTTAATCTCAGATGTCCGTTGGACGGAGAGTACAAAGTCGGAACAACATGGGCGGAGACACACTGATGAGAGAGGCACAAGTTGATGAAGACGGTATCAGAGTAAGGAAAATACTAGAAACCTCTGCAAGAAAAGGAGACATCGCTGAGTACTACGCTATAACTTGGTTATGGGACAAAGGCTACGAAGTTTTTAAAAACGCAGGTTGTAATGGCCCTATAGATATGGTTGCTATCAAAGAAGGAGAGACAATTTTGGTAGATGTAAAGACATTACGTATGGACCGCAGGACAAAAAACAACGGCAGGACGGTACGAAACTCAAGGTCCGAAGAACAGAAAAAACTAGGAGTAGTCTTTCTTGCTTTCGATCCTGACACACGCAAATTAAGATGGGTGGAGCATTTAGAATGAAAAACACGTACAACCTAGTGAGCGACATCTACAGCCTAGTGTCTACCAAAGAGGTAGCCGAAGGAGTAGACATCGAGAGTTGCATCGAGCTGTTCGGTGAGAACGTGAAGGACCTTATGCGTAAGGAGTTCACAGAGGTCCGAGACGACTCGCGTAAGCTTCGTATGTCTAACATTGGGCGCGATGAGCGTTTCCTGTGGAATGTGTACAACGACGTGGACAAGGGAGAAGACTTGACTCCTAATACCTACGTCAAGTTCCTCTACGGTCATCTCATTGAAGAACTGCTACTGTTCCTCACAAGAGCTGCTGGTCACAAGGTGACAGATGAGCAGAAGAAGTGTGAGGTCAATGGCATCAAGGGGTCTATGGACTGTAGGATCGACGGGATTGTGACTGACGTGAAGTCTACTTCCACCTTCGGTTTTAAGAAGTTCAAGGAAGGGACTCTGGCTTACGACGACCCTTTTGGGTACATAGGGCAGATCAAGGGCTACGCTCACTCAGAAGGTGAAACCAAGTTTGGCTGGCTGGCAATGGACAAACAGAATGGACACCTGACGTACCTTCTGTACGACTCAGAGGACACACAAGCTCCTGTGTACGACCTGATCTCTTATGATATAGAAGAAAGGATTGAACGCATAAAAAAGCTAGTGGAGCAGGAGGAACCACCCGAAGTATGCTACAAGCCTATCGCAGATGGAAAAAGTGGCAACCAGAAACTCGCTATCGGATGCTCCTACTGCTCTTACAAAAAACAGTGCTGGCCTGCCGTAAGAGGGTTCGCATATTCATCAGGTCCACGCTATTTAGTAGAGGTATTCAATGAGCCGAAGGTCCAAGAAATCGAAGTTTCGTAGTGTCTTTGAGGAAGAGACTGCAAAGGTACTGGAGGGCTTCGAGTACGAGCCTTATATGGTCCCTTACACCATCCACCGTAACTACAAGCCAGACTTTGTACACATGGCTAGTGACACGCTGGTGGAGTGTAAGGGGTTCTTCAGGGAAGGGGACACTCAGAAGTACAAAGCAGTCAGGGACAGCCTAGAGAGCTACCAGAGACTTGTGTTTGTACTCATGGGTCCAAACAAGAAAGTAAGAAAGGGTGCTAAGATGACAATGTCTGAATGGTGTGAGAAAGAGGGGTTCCCGTGGTACACATTAGATACGCTAGAGGAGTTGATAGAAGATGTCTCTAACAATGGAAGAAATTAAGGAACGTCTGCTACGGACCTACGATCCTGAAGACTTTTTGGAAACACTGGAGATAACCTCTGAGGAGCTTCTGGACAGGTTCGAGGACAAACTGATAAACAGACTGGAGTACTTTGCCGAGGAGTTAGCATTTGAAGAGGAGGACGAAGATGAGTATTGACCTAGCGACACCTGAAGAATGGGACGCAGTTAGTAAACCAAAGCACTACAACCAAGGCGGCACAGAGGCCATTGACTACATTAAGCAGCAGCTAGGAGAAGGAATAATTGAGTACTGCGAAGGCAACGTGATAAAATATTTACACAGGTGGCGATACAAGAATGGCTTACAGGACTTACGGAAGGCTCAGTGGTACTTAAACAAGATGGTCAAGGAACAGGAGGCACTGGAATGAAAGTGATACAAGGGGCTTTCGGAGGAAACAAGCAGGACACAGACAGGATTAGCGTACCCCAAGTGTTTAAACTCATAATGGACAATGAAGACTTAGAGAACTACGATGACGCCTTTTGCATCATTAAGTCCGAAGAGTACATCATGGTTTCAACTAACATGGACACGTACGAACTAGCTTTCTTACTGGACCAGCTAAAACTGTCGCTATTAACTGGAGGAGAATACGAATTATGATGGACGCATATCAACAGTACATACACAAGTCTAGGTACGCTCGGTACATACCGGAAGAACAACGCCGGGAGACATGGGAAGAGACCGTGAACCGTTACTTGGACTTCTGGGTTTCAAAGGGTAAACTCACGGAGAAGGAAGCCTTGGAGCTTTACGTTCCTGTGCATGACTTAGGCGTGATGCCCAGCATGAGGGCGCTTATGACTGCCGGGGAAGCCTTGGACAGAGACAATGTAGCTGGGTTTAACTGCTCCTATCTACCTATCGACCACCCTAAAGCTTTCGACGAAATGATGTACATCCTCATGTGTGGAACTGGGGTGGGCTTCAGTGTCGAACGACAGTACATTAGTAAGCTACCTGAAGTAGCTGAGGAGTTCCATGATACAGATACCGTTATACACGTCGCTGACAGCAAAATTGGATGGGCTAAGGCATACCGAGAACTTATCGCAATGCTCTTTAGCGGTCAAGTTCCAAAGTGGGACGTGTCTGGAGTTAGAGCTGCGGGGGCAGCCCTTAAGACTTTCGGAGGTCGAGCGTCTGGTCCAGAACCTCTTGTTGATCTGTTTCAGTTCACGGTTGATATTTTCAGAGCCGCTAGAGGTCGAAGACTTAGCTCCATTGAGTGCCACGATTTATGCTGTAAAATTGCACAGATCGTCGTTGTCGGAGGAGTTAGAAGAAGTGCTCTCATCAGTCTTAGTAACCTCACTGACGATAGGATACGTCGAAGCAAGTCAGGACAGTGGTGGGTAGATAATCCCCAGCGTGGCTTGGCTAACAACTCCGCCTGCTACACAGAGAAGCCTGACTTTGAAGCCTTCTTGAACGAGTGGAAGTCTCTGTACGAGTCACGCTCAGGAGAACGAGGTGTCTTTAGTCGTGTCGCTAGTCAGCGTCAGGCTGAAAAGAATGGACGTAGGGACGCTACCTTTGACTTCGGGACTAACCCATGCTCAGAGATTATCCTGAGACCTTACCAGTTCTGTAACTTGTCGGAAGTAGTGGTTCGGGCCAATGACACCTTGGAAAGCCTGCGACTTAAGGTACGCGCTGCTGCTATCTTAGGGACTCTACAGGCAACCCTGACTGACTTCAGGTACTTGCGTAAGATCTGGAAGGACAACACAGAAGAAGAAGCGTTACTAGGGGTGTCACTAACCGGCATCATGGACCATCCAGTTATGTCAGGGAGGAAAAATCGTGCAGATCTACAGTACTGGCTCACGCAGCTTAAAGAGGAAGCTATTGAAACTAACCGTGTTTGGGCTAAACGCCTTGGCATCAATGTTAGCACTGCCATTACTGCTGTTAAGCCTTCCGGTACTGTATCTCAGTTGGTTGACAGCGCGTCTGGCATCCACCCTAGATATGCTGAGCAATACATTAGACGAGTAAGAGCAGACGCACGAGACCCCTTGTGTGCTGTCCTAGAGGCCGCAGGAGTCCCTGTGGAGCTAGACGTGACTTCTTCTACTACTAAGGTCTTCTCGTTCCCCATTAAGTCTCCTAAGAAGGCTGTGGTGGCTACGGACATGGGTGCTATGGAGCAGCTTGAGTTATGGGAGATGTATCAGGACTACTGGTGTGAACACAAGCCGTCCATGACTTGCTACTACAGGGACGATGAGTTCCTAGAGGTGGGGCAGTGGTTGTACAACAAGTTCGACAAGGTTAGCGGCATAAGCTTTCTACCTTACTCAGAACATACGTACCAGCAGGCACCCTATGAGCCAGTGGACCCAGAGACGTACCAATCGTTAGTCAACAAGGCTTTTCCCAAGGCTATCGACTGGAACATCTCAGAGGCTTCTGACATGACGGAGGGGTCGCAGCAGTTGGCCTGTGTTGGCAACAGTTGCGAGATCTAGAGTGAACTGGGGGTCTTAAGTGACCCCTTTATTCTCCCTGAGTCTGTCCCATTACAGCAGCAGAAGCAGCAGTAGTTAGCATACCACGTTGTCTTTGTTGTTCCGCTTTTAAAACCGCATCGCTAGGCTTGAAGTCTATAATCTCGTCTACAACTTCTCCGTAAGGTCTTCCGTCGCTCTTGCCTGTAGGGTGTTGGTAATCAGAACGACCTTTAAGGTCTCTAATCATAGGAGGAGTAACTGCAATTAACCTGTTGGGAATAAGGTGTTTCATTGCGTTAAGAGTCGGCACAGTGCCACGAGTCTTCTCCTGTATCTTACCGGCTATGCCTTCAAACAAGTTATGCTCGTCTGACATAACTCCTATTAGTTTACCGTCTCTAGTTACTTTGACTAAGTAATTTATCCCACCTTCTGTTATAGCAGAACCGGGACGAGACCCAGTTATCCACACTCCCCCGTCTGCTGCTTGTCCTGCAACAGAATATCTGAATTTTGCTTCTTTTAAACCCTGTGATACTGCTGCTTCCGCGTTCAACAAAGAGAACAGCTCGTCAGCAGAAACATTGTCTCTGTTTTTGAAAATCTGTTTTACCTTAGTAACAAAAGGAGCTTTGTGCAGCACATCCATGTGGTGTCTTCCGGTATAAGATCTACCGTCTCCGGGGTTTTTAATGGCTAGTATAGGAGTTTCTGCGTCTCTAAAAGAAACCTCTGGACCTCCTCCCAACCTTTGTGAAGGCTCGGTCCAAACCCTGCTAAAATGGTCTTCAATAAAATCTAAATCTTCATTAGACATTTGAATTGGCATCTTCTTTGGCTTGCCTGCGGAGTCTTTTGGGTAAGGCTTTAGTCTATTGTTTCTAACTGAGTCAGCATAAGCTCCAAAGTAATAGTCCACTGTTTCTGCAACGTCTGACCGTCTCATTATCTCGCCCAGAAGGTCAGAACCACCTTGTCTTCCCGATTGGGCATGTATCCTGCCTAAGTACTGACCTTGAGCTATTGCTCTTGGGACACCTTTTTCTATGTTTTTGCTTCCCTTCAATGATTTAAAAAGAGGTAAATTATAAATCAAAGTCTAAAGCTTACTTTTTGACCCTTCCCTAGCTCTTTTCATTATTTGTTGGGAAGAAGTAGTTATTCCTTGTTCTCTGTATTTAGCCCTAGAAGCAGGAGAGGCCATATCTCTCACGGTTCCTGTTATTTGACTAGGAAGCCAAGCTGCAACTGAGGCTGTCTGTTGAGGACTGTAGTACCCCGGAATCACGTTATTAGCAGACCCAAGAAGCATCCCCTTTCCAGAGTCTTCCCCAGTAAGCTCATCTACACGTCTTCCTGCTTTTGCTGCTGTTGTAATGCCTCTTACAAAAGGAACAGCCTCAGCTATAGACAAGCCAGCAGAAAGGTCTCTTGCTTGCTCAGGGTAACGCTGGGCTAATTCCATAGCGTACTGCGCTGGAGCAGTGTCCATTATTGCTTCTCCTACGTACTGCTCAACTTCGTCAGGAATTAAATAGTCAGTAGCTGTTCCCACAACATTCCCAAGAGTAGCATCGACAGCGTTACCAGCGGTCCTTAAGCCGTACTGTAGAGGATTAATTTCTCCTCTGTCGTACATTTGCCCTTCTTGGTCTTGTCTGTCAACCGCTGTTTGAAAGTTTCTTTTTATGTCTGCCAACATTCCCATATTATTCCATCCCTTGTTTTGCAACTTCAGACAAGTACCGCATCATTTCGTTCTTTTCTTCGTCAGCCATTGAGTAAAAAACGTCAGCAACTAGAAGCTGTGCAGCTACCGAAGTTGCTTCTACTCCTTGAGATTTTTTACCAGTTAAGGCTATTAGCCTATTTATGTAGGCTGGATTGGTAGCAATTTTAGCAAAAACTTGTGGTATAAATAAAGCAGCAGCACCGGCAGCAAGTACAGGAGCAGGGGAAACAAAGCCAGCAGCAGCGGCACCACCAGCAGTAGCCGCAGACGCGAGCTGACCAGCGATGCCTCTAACACCTCCTGCTTCTGCGCTTCTTAGCATCAGGATGCCAAAGTCCCCTGATGCTGATTCAGAAGCTTCTAGGACAATGTTCATCGTCTGTCTAAAACGCCCGTAGTCTTTCCCTAAGATGTACCTAAACTTCGCGTTTTCAGCGGGAATGTCCAGCTTGTTAGCCAAGGACTTTAAGTCAGTGATTAAAAACTTTTCGTTAAAAATGGAAGAAAGTCTAGAAGACAAGAAACCTCTTTTGAACAACTCGTCTATCTCACTTGCTGAACCAAAAGGTAAGGCATCGGTTGAGTCTTTAGAAGCTTCTTTAAAAGCTGTCTGTAAACTACTTCTAAGCGCCTGTAATTGATTTAAGTTGGTCGCTTTAGCCGCTAAGCTCCCTAAACCAAGATAGCTCCCTTGATTAGCAGCCCTTATAAAGCCCTTGTTAATCTTTGGATACAGGGCGTTTATACCTTCTCCGTAAGCAGCCTTTAAAGTTTTGTAGGACTCTGCCGCATCTGGGCTAACTTTAACCATAGCGTCATAAATGGCCCCACGCATCTGAGTAGCTACGTCTGCCAGCTCTGCTTGCACAACAGCGTTTCTTTCTGCACCTTCGGGGCCAAATTTAGCTGTCACTCGCTGAGTAAACGACTTGTCTAAAGTAATTAGCTCAGACACCGGGAAAGTACCCTCCGGTAAACTCCGAAGCCTAGACAACTGTTGATTCAAGAAGTCTATTGATTCTGGACTCAGTTCGTCTACTGCTTCTCCCTTTTTATTTTTTAAGTACTTAGTAACAGGATCTAAGATAGTAGCAGCGTCTACCCGCTGTCCTAAGCCCACACCGAGGTTTGTCTTTATTTCGTCTAGGCCCTTAAGGTACGACTGTTGTACTGCGTCTTCCCCTGCTTTAATAAGAGAGTAAAAAGCTTCTCCCATAACATAAGGGTCTGCGTCCATTCCCGGTGCGTTCCGGTTGATTAAAGTAGTAAGTTCGTCTTGTACTACTTCGTTTACAGCCCTTGAGTTGTCTTCCATAGTTTGTCTAGAGATTAAACCAACGGAAGCAATACGTTCTTTAAAGTTTTCTAAGCCGCTAGATCGTACTTGAGAAGGTAAAAGGGTTGCACCTCCTTGATTAAGTATAGCTTGAGATGCTTGTAAAGACTCTCTACTTCCTGCTCCGTAAGCACCCTCAACAACTTCTTTAGCTGTTTGTTCCGCACTGAGACCCATCTTGTGTTTAGCTGCGTAGTACATAGGCTTTACTTTAGAAGCTAAACCTAAAGTAACCATGTCAAAACCCATAGACCATAAAGCGTTTTCAACCGCTAAAGTATAAGCATCTATTTCCTCAGACTCTTTGAACTGGGTTTCTGAGACTACAGTCCCTGCTCCTGTTCCAAGAGCACCCCCAGCAATGCCGCCTATGACAGCACCCGGAGGACCACCTACCATAAAACCAGCGCCTGCCCCAGCTAAACCACCAGCCACTCCTCCGGGGACATCTAAGTTCTTCTGGAGCCACGTAGGGCCTGCCTCTTCTTCTACTTCAGGTTTGCCAAGGGTCGGGTTTTGCGCCCTATGTTGTTGAACCCTTTTTTGAAAAGGAGAAAGAGTCCCTGTTGTTTCCTCTTCTTCCTGCTGCTGTCTGTACAACGCTAGTCGTTCTTGAAAATTAGCCATTTAGTACATACCTCTTAGCTCTTGGACAGACACTTCGCCTCTCTGGAAAGCCTCCATAGCTTCTTGCCTTTCTGCTTCAGGAATAAAACTAAGGTCTGGCTGCATTAAAGATTGTTGATAAGAAGAAAAGTCTTTAGCAGATCCTAATGTTATAGCCGTTTGCATCAAGTCTTCTGCCTGTTCTAACAGAAATTTTAATCTTCCTAAGTTGCTCTCACCACTAGCTTGATAGTTTCCTATCTGTTCAACTAGATAGTCTCGTTCTTGGTTAGAAATAGATCCGGGGAAGTTTTCTAATTTTGCTAAAACAATGTCTCCTAGTCTAGCCTCAAACTCCCCTATATCTTTAGGTGTTTTTCCTAAAAAGTCAACAAGACCTCTAGACATTCTTCGGACAAAACCACCAGTTGTAACGTCACCGGACTCTAGCAAATCAATAGATTCTCTTATGTTCTTAGCAGTTCGTCGAAAAGAAGGGAGTTGAACAACGGCTTCTACCCTTACTTTGTTAAACTCCTGTTCTACAGTAGTTCTGCCTGCTTCCCCAGACCTATCAAAAAACCCTCCCCCGGTTGTTCCTGAGACAATAGTCAAAGCGCCCACTGGTTTTTCAGGGGAGTTTGGAAAAGGAAGAAGAACTTCGTTAGCCTGACCTTGTTTATTATACTGAGTAGCTCGTGTAAACAGGTTTCCTTGGCTGTCTCTAATAACTACTTCACCTTTTGTTGTCTTATCTCCACCAGCAGTAGTAGCAAACTGGTTGTATATTTCAAAAGCTTTTTCTGTAGGTACTTGATAGGCTTTAGCAAGTCTAAAAAACCTTTCTCGATTCTTAGGTTCACTAATTCTCGCCCCACTAGCACCCGCAACTTTTGCCAGAGTTTGTTCCCCCAGCTCTACTTGTCTAGTCTGAGCTAAATTACGAGCTTCCAGAGCTTGTTCAAGAAGACCTTGATCTGCCAAAGCTCCTGCACCCTGTCTCATTTGTAAAGGAACACCGCTTAACAAGTCTCTCCCTGCTGAAACTCTTGTTGCTTTTTCTTCAAGAGCAGTAGCAGCCTGCATCACCTTAGCAGCTTCTTGTGGGTTCGAAGGAGCCAACTGCTGCGCCAAGATCTTCATACTTGTGAAGTCTCCAGAGCCTTGTGCGCCCTGTATCTGCTGCATCAATTGGTTAAACTCTTGCTGCTTTCGCTGCTGCTTCATCTGACCCGGAACACCACCAATAGCAGAACCTAAGTCAAACAAGCTTTGTGACATCGCGGGTCTGCCTAGTTGAGACAAAAACCCTTCTGAAAATGTAGCCATTATGTGTTCTCCTTATTAACCGAACAAGCCACCAAGTGCTGCACGAGTGATGTTACCACCGACTCCTCCAGCAATATTAGCCTGACCCAAAGCTGACGAAAGAAGCCCTTGTAAGCCTGAAGCGTACGTCTGTCCATATGCTCCCGCTTGTTCTGACAAGGACTGACGCTGGCGTTCTGCTGCAGTCATTCCGGGCTGTAAAGCAGATAGAAGCTGTGCTTGTGGTACGTAGCCAGCAGACAACATGCCTGTTCCTAGCTGTGCCTGACGTTGCTGCTCTTGTCCTGCAAACTGCATAGCGTTCAACATAGCGGTATTTCTGGCTTCTTCCTGCGCCTTAGCCAACGCTAGTTGTTCAGGTGTGCCACCAAACTGAGCCGTACGGACACCTAAGCGTCCCTGAGCCGCCATACGCTGCTCCATTTCTAAACGCTGACGTTCCTCTTCAGGAGACATCGCTGTCCTCATGCGTTGAAATATGTCCTGCTCTCGTTGGTCTACAGGCATAGCTGCTTGATTAAAGAACATACCCGCATTAGCCAATGTCTGCTGCTGTAGAGCTTGTTCTTCAGGAGAAGTAGCCATTTGGTACGTCATTTGGCCCGTAGTAGGGTCCTGAGTCATGCCGAACTGACCACCAGTAGCAGAAGTAACAGTGTACGGTTGGAACTCAAGCATCCCACTGAGTTGTTCCGCGAGACCTCCTTCTCCTGCTAAACCGGCGTATGCTCGTTCTCCAATGTCTCCTAAATCACTGTACCCTTTTTCAGCAAGGGCTAAACCAGCAGTGCCTAATCCTAAAGCAGCAGCAGTATTTACTGCGTTTCCTGCACCGCCTATAGACTCTAAAATTTCTTTAAGATCCATTAGTTTATCTCCCTTTCAAAACTTTTTTCACAATAACTCATAATGTTTTACCTATTAATGCAAGTACGTTGATGTCCTGTATAGACAACTCATGCCCATTTATGTCTGCTTCTAAGCCAATGGTAATAGTTGAACCACTGCCGTTAGCGTTTATGGCGTTCCTAGAAACAAGTTCTCCGTCAGAAAACTCTCCGACACTGGCAGGAACTAAAGTGTCTAAATCGACAAAAGCACTACTTATGTACACATAAAAAATATCAGCAGCAGTGTCGAAGTAGCTATCTCCTTCTAACAAAGCACCTCCCCCAGAGCCGATAGTAGGAGCAGAAGTAAAGTCCCCTAAGAACTTGTTTACAACTACAACTTCTCCTATGTCAACGTCACCTGTAGACGAAATGCCATAACCAGACAACTCAGAGTACACAGGGTACTCAGATAAATTAAAGTCAGACCTTCCTTGACTTCTAATCCCTACTTCAGCAGAGCTAAACAAAGTTCCAAAGTCATAGGACCACGTAAAAATAGCGTCTGCACCGCTGCCTCCTACCAGTGTTGGTCTGAGTCTTTTTAAAAACTTAAGTTTAGAAGCGTCACCGAAAGTCAGCTCAGGACTAAAGTACTTAAAGCGGTAAGGAAGACTGTTGTCTTTGTACCCTGTGTACTGCCCAATTCCAAAACGACTACCTATAAGCAAGTCTCCGTTGTCCTTGCGTCCATAACAAGTAAAGCCTGTGCCGGGCCAGCGAGTAACTCGATAAGCCCCGTTTTCCAAAGTACCTCTAACGTCGAAACAAAAGGTTATTGCTTGATTAGTAAAAGTTATTAAGTAGAAGCTTTCTTCTGGGTGGTACACGGACCTGAAGATTTCTCCGGTTTCTCTAATCAGTCTAATAATGTCCGTAGTAATTGTCCCCGACAGACTGCTCATAGGCATTGATTTTTCTTGTACAGTTCTACCGAAGCTTCTGAGACCAGTTTGAGATAAAAATAAAACGTCTGTTCCTGTGTACTGCACAGTGTCTCTGTCTACGCAACCTACTCCTGCAATAGTATCTACTAATCTCATAGTAGCAGGAGAGTCAGCACCTTCGTACACTACGATACTGTGTTTTCCAAAGATAATCAAAAGATTATTATGTGCAGCCAGTGCTACAATTTCGTCAAAACCATCAGGCCATACTTTTGATAAATTTATGGAACCAGATGTTCCTCCTGTCCAGTCATGGCCAATCAAAAGGTCAGACCAGTACACAGTAGATTTATCAGTAGTAAAGTCTGCAGTCCAGAGTCTACCGTAGGCTGCTAGGACTTCATTGCCGTACATTGCAGCAACAACACCTGCTGCTCCTGCTACTGTACTAAGTTTAACTACAGCGCCTCCAGTATTATTATAAACTAAAGGTTCATAGCCTCTCTGGAAGAAATAAACATTGTCATTAAAGTTGACTATCTTCCAGTTATCTGAAGTGATCGTGTAGCTACCCGGTGTTTCATCAGCCAACACAGTTGTGCCACTGAGTATTTTGTTGTTACCCACTGAGAATATTTTGGTGTTACCTAAGTTGTCCCTAAACTCCTTTATTGCTCGTAAGTTTCCAGTGCCTAACTCAGTTTTATCCGTAGTTAAAACACTGAGTCCTTTACGTGCAGCAATACGCCCTCTTTTGTCGATAATGGCGTTGTCCGCGCTTTCCGCAAAAGAAGGGTCTTGAGCTAAAGGCGAATCTTCGGTATTAATACCTTTGAAAGCAGGCGCTACAAGAGTAATACTTTTTATTTCTTGTGCCATACGTGTACCTTATGGTGTATAAAAGATAGTTTTTTCCGGCGCATTTGCTGCGTCTAACGCAATAGCATCCGAAAGGTACTTGTTAGCCATAGTAAAGTATTCTTGAGTAGAAGTACCACCTGTTTCTCCTCGTTCTCGTGAAGCAAAAGCTACTGCAAGGTGTAACACAGGCATGACAGGGATTTCTAGTTTGTCTGTATCATTGACTAAGTCTGCTTGTGCTTTAAAAACCTGTGCATATGCAAAGTAACCAGTATCAGGAACAGGATAAACTGATATTTGAGTGTCTCTGTTTGAATCAATGCCATTAAGTGTATAGTACAAGGGAAGTCCTAAAGGGGCAGGTACGTTTTGAGACCTTTCCATTCTAACTTTTTTTTCCATAGATACTTGGTCTATGTACGTTAAAAAATTAGTTCCTTTTCCGCCTAGAAAATCTTCTCCTTCGTACCCTATAATTATGCTCTGTATTTTAGGAGCTTCTCCTGACCCTAATAAAACAAAGTCTTGCGTTTGTGTGCTTACAAAAAAACCTATTAATTTACGCTGCATAGACCAGTCCCACGAGCTTTCCACAAGGTTCTTAGCGTCGTTGACTAGGTCTCCTATGAGTTTACTGTAAGCATTGGACTGTACAGAAGTAACTTCCGTTTCTCGTAGTCTTCTTAGCACATTGTTAACTAAATCTAAATAATTCATTAGATCATTCCTTTAAACAAACTTTGATTAATGATTCGATTAAGCTCAACGTCATAATCTTTAGGCTGATAAGCTACAGGCACAAACTGAGGTAAGTTGTAGTTGAAGCCTCCCATGTATCCCTGCCCAATACTACTGCCACTGTCACCAGAAAGCATACCACCTGATCCGCCGCCAGTCCCTGAGCCTTCTCCTTCTCCAGTGCCTTCTCCAGTCCCTGAGCCTTCTCCAGTTCCTTCTCCAGTACCTGTTCCTTCCCCAGTCCCTGAGCCTTCTCCAGCACCTGCACCACTGCCGTCTGCTACTCCGGTACTGTCCCCACCACCAGCTTCCCCGCCGTCGCCTGTGTCTACACCGTCTCCGTCAGTACCAGCGCCACCGCCGTCTACAGCACCTCCTGCGTTACCTCCATTACCACCGTCACCAGCGTCACCATCGGAATCTACAGTTGATTGATTAGGGTCTACTACTACTACTTCTGTAGTGCCTGTAGTGCCTGTAGTGCCTGTAGTGCCTGTAGTGCCTGTAGTGCCTGTTGTACCTGTAGTACCTGTAGTTTCAGTAGTACTGGTTGAAGCACCGCCTGTAGTGTCTATATCGGCAGGGGCTGTAGAGTTGTTGTTAGTTACTTCCTCAATAAGAACTTCTAAAATATCAGTTGAAAAATTGTTTTCTGGTTCTTCTGCTGCCTTAGCCTCAATCTGTTCTTCAGTCTCCGAAGTAGTAGTATTTCCAGTACCTACAGAACTCTGGACTATATCAGCTCTGTCTCCTTCTTTAAAAATTTCTGCTTTATTAGGATCATAATTAGGATCGTTAAAAACGGGCTGTTCTGGAGTTTCGTCAATAACTTCACCAGTTGGTGTTTTTAAGAACTCTTCAAGCTCTTCCGCAGTCATTCCTTCAAAATTAGGAGGTAAGTTTTCAGAATCTCCTATATACCTTTTAGCTTCTTCAAGGTACTTTGCTTGTAAGTTAGGGTCAGGCTCACCCGCTGCTAACTCTGCAAGCTGTACAGCCAAAGTACCACCATAATCTTCCGCTACTAAAACTTCTCGTAAAACTTGTTCTTCGTCGGTAGGTATAATCCACACGCCTCCCCCTTGATAAACCCAAGGGCCGTTGTCAGCTATAACTGGGTTTCTAGTATAGGGAACACCGTCGTTTGAACCGACTATAACTCCACTTTCAGACTCAACCGATTCAGTTCCTGCTCCAGAAGCGTCAGTGCTTTGGGCGTCACCAGTGCTTCCTTCACTGGAACCTGAAGCACCTCCAGAACCGACAGTACCTCCAGCAGCCTCAGTTCCCCCAGTAGTAGCAGTAGTGCCAGCTCCAGCAGAACTATCGCCTCCACTTTCCTCACCGCCACCACCGCCTCCACCACTGTCCGTACTGGGGTCTACAAACTCTACTTCAGGCTCTGTTATTTCTATAGGTATTTCGTCTATAGGTACTTCGTCAACTATAATTTCTGGAGTAGGTAAAGGAGCAGTAGTAAAGTCTTCGTCACCTATGGTTTCCTCAATAGTTGCAGTTCCCATTAAGTCTGGGTCTGCTTCTAGGGAAACTTCTTCTTCTTCTTCTTGAATGACGGCTTCTGGTATTTCTTCTGATTCAACTGCCGAAGCAGCAGTATTAATAACGTCAACTACTTCTATTACATCAGAAATAACACCTTCATTAGAAGCAGTATTTTTTATAAGGGTCATAACATAAGGAGGTATGCCACCACCAGCAGCAGCGGCAGTACCAGAGGATATAGCACCACCAGCTTCTAGTGTTTGTCCTATGCCTGTTAAAATATCTCCTACATTTCTAGCCCACTCAGTAGTTTCATAAGCTACATTAGCACCGTTAGACATGCTCGCCATCGTAGCGAGTTCACCTGAACTGCTTAAAGCTTCACCTAATGATGCTAATTCTGCGCCTAAACCTGCTGTTAAAACATTAACAACAACAGCTTTAAGTACAGCTTCAAAGATCATTTCTAAAGGTGAGTCGGCTTCACGTACAGTATGATAAGACCCTAAAGGTACATCATCGTACTGGCCTACGTTTAGTTCGTATTGACCACCCGCAGGGCCGTCAACGTATATGTCAACACCAGCTGTTTCAGCAGCAGAGCGAACAGCATCCATATAAGAAGAACTAGCTAAGTCACCAGCAGTAACTGTAACGCCTCTTTCAGCCCCTTTAGGTCCGCCTGAGCCTTGTGCTAAAGCAGTGTCTATAGTTCCTAAAGTACCTCTAACTCCTTCATTACTTGGGTTAATAAAGCTAGATACATTATCAAACTCTGACTGTAAATAAGACCCAAAGTTATCACCTTCGTTAAACTCACCTACTTCAAAAGTTTCAGCTCTAATGACTGAGGCTAAGTTCTCAGCACCCCAGTTTTGACTTAGTTGATCCGCTGTGTACGTACCGTCTACTAAACCGTTAACAGCAGCAGCGCCTCTTACGTTGCCCCACTCTTGTCTAAACTGTTTTACTCGCGCTTTTTGTTCGTCTGTACGCTCACCCTGAACACCAAAGAAAACATCGGGCCTTCTAACGTCCCACCATGCTTGAGCAGTTTTAGCGTATTCCGCATCCAACAAACTATCAGTAATGTCCTGACCAGTTTTAACTGTTTGTTTTATTGGTGACCTTTTACCCATTACTTAGACACTCCCTTAGTCTTTTCAAAGCTACGCATCGTGCCTAAACCCAACATACCCATGAGGACAGGGAGCATAACTGAAGTGTCTGCTTGAGGGACAATAATACCAAAGGGAGCAGCCAAAGGGCTGATTAGGAAGTTTACCATGAATCCACAGACACAAACCCACGCAGTAGCAGGACGCCAAGAGGACTGAAACCAGTTGCCTTTAGCTTCCTGAGTATTGACTGAAATCTGAGCCAACGCAATTTCTTGCGCATGTTTCTGTGACATTGTTGCAATTTCGTGCGCCAAAGAACTCTTTTGATCTTTGTCCTCAATGAACTTGTCCAGCAGTCCCGTAATGGGACCTATGAGCTTATCAATCATTACGCTTGTTCCAGAGTTCAAATAATGTTCTAACTTTTTCTTTGAGTACGTCTACGTCTGCATGTAGCTTACCAAGTACAATAACTAAAGTAATAAATCCTACAAAGATAGGCCAAAGAGATGCAATAAGATCGACGTAGTCCACATTACTTGTCCTCTTTTTTAAATAAACCTTGTACGGTGTCCGTCTCCCAGATGCGGAGACAAGTCCACACAATAGTGGCTAAAGCAGCTAAAGGGGGCAACCATCCAGCCAGTGCCCCCACAGTCCCACCTACCGCTACTGCGTCTATAACTGCTTTAGTCTCTTCTTGCATTACCACGGAACTCCAGATGCTTGAGTTGGGTTCTTCTGGAGGTCAATGTTAGCCGCCAGTGATGCTTCAATAGCGTCCTTATCAACACCGTTAGCAAAGCACCATGACAGCGCCAAGTCCTCTGTGATGTCGTCATAGGCCACCCAATCGGAGCTGCTAGGATCTGGTGTAAAGCCAGCAGTGCCGTAGTTAGTCGCTGAGTAGGTCACAGCGTCATCGCCTTCTCCTACGGTCTCTGATGCGTTAGCTCGCCAGTGACATACGACTACGCCACCGTCTGCAAGCGTTCTTTCCATTTGACTGATTTGCCATACTGTTGCCATGTTGTTTCTCCTTTAGGATTCTAGTTGTGCGACTCGTGCGCGTAGTGATTGGATTTCTTTGAGCATCATTGGGACTAGCTTGCTGTAGTCCACGCCCATCATTTCTTCGGGGTCTTCTGGTGCTGATACTGCTTCAGGTGCAACCTCAAGAAGCTCTTGAGCAACCATGCCGTACTTCTGATGTGACCCGTCAGCTTTCCAGTCAAATGAACGCACTTGGATAGCGTCAATGTCGTCAGAAGCAGAAGGTGCGTCTACGATGTTGTCCTTGAGGCGTTGGTCTGAGGAGGTGTTGTAGGCTGTTGCAGAACCAGTTGTAGAAATTGTACCAACGGTAGCTCCTCCATTTGTGAAGGTCATATGGATTCTGCCAACACCAGAAGCTCTAGCTATTGTTATTGCACCATACGATTCAATAGCACACGAATCAGAATCACCTACTGACGTACCACCCACCAGCAAGTTCCCGTCGTCATCGATGCGCATGGCTTCGCTTGGGGCGGCGGTTCCTGAACCTGTGTAAAACTTCATAGTCCCCGTGTACCCGAAGTTTATAGCCGAACCGCTACGGCTCGTAGTAAATCTAGAAATAGACCCACCCGAGTAGTATTGGTTTGAACCAATTAACAAACTTGTACCACCAGAGTCATCAGTGGTTGAAATAGCCGCATCTGCTAGATTCGTTGCGGCTCCCGTCATAAATCTTATTTGGGGTTTTGTGGTTGTATCGGCCCCTGAAATTGAAAGGATACCTGTTGGCAAAGTAACACCAATACCCAAAGACTCCGCCGAAGCATCCCAGAACAGAGCTTGTGAATTGCCCGCCGTATTGTAGAAGCTGATGTCTCCTGTTGTGTGGTCAATTTTTAATCGTGTTCTATTTGTACCTGCGTGTCTGCCTATAAATTCAAAACCACCATAACGAGTTGTGTCAGCCTCATCTTGCTCACTAACAAAACTAGTCATGCTGTCATTAATAGAAATACTAAGGCTTTCGTTTGTGCTGCCAAAACGAGAAATAACAACTGGGTTTGCAGCATCGTTTGTATCAAAACTTGCAGGGCCATCAACAGTCAACCCATCCGCCGTGACCGTACCCGTGACATCAATGCCTGTGGGGGTTACCTCTGAATATTTAGTGCCATCAACATAAAATTCTATTTTTGATCCAGCGGATACATCATTATTATCAGCAGCAATTATTAGCCTGTCACTAGAGCTAGTAATTAAATGTTGAAGATTGGTTACAGAACTGTCATTCATTGTGATAGTGGGGTTAGTATCCCCCAGTACAATGTCACCCGTGACATCAATGCCTGTGGCTGTGGTGGCTAGTTTGGCGTTACCTGCGTGGTATAAATTAACAGCGCCGCCTTCAGCCGCATTAATCATGTTTTGCGTATCTGCGGCATTGTTCAATTGAAACGTGTTAGTTACAACACGCAATGGGCCAGTACCAGAAGTGTCCGCAATTAGGCTGTAAGTACCCGTATGATAAATCTGTAGGTCGCTGCCAGCGCCGAAGATGGCTTTGTTGTTATCTCCGAACGTCATGTCGCCGTCAACGTCTACGGCGTCTAAATTAGCAGTACCAACTAAAGTAGTAGTACCTGTGACAATTAAGGTATCAGCACTTTCGTCCCACAATAGGCTTTTACCTGCGGTAGCACCAAAGAATTTAACGTCGTAACCCGTGTCGTCTACACCTACTGTTACTGCTCCGTCTGCTTGTACAGTACCATTAATGTCTAAGTTTGTAAATACTGAAGTCCCAGTAAACGTGGGAGCTGCAGAGTCTGCTTTGGTTGCAATTGCTGTTGAAATGTTGTCGAACTCAGTTTCAAACTCAGTTCCTTTAATAATTTTGCCGCTGTCACCTGAAGGTAAAGTATCCTTTGCGGCAAAGTCAACGGTTTTGGTGTAATTACTCATGGTCTATCCTCTGATATTGACTACTATGCTGCCCGAGGTGTGAGAGGGCTAAAAAAGAAAAAGGGGGCCTGTGAAGACCCCCTTAGAGTTCTTAGGCAGAAGGAACTGCAAGAACGAAACCAGCTTCAGGACGGTATACTTCAACACCGTACAGGCAGTCAGCCGTGAACAGAGTTGACAAGTATTCCTGCTTGTACTGGGTTTGTGAACGTACTGACAACTGCTCTGCGAGAACAATAGCGTCTCGATGGAAGAGCATAGCAGCACGAGTGTCTACAGAGGAAGCAGTGTTATCACCAGCAGCTTCGATAGTTGCACAGTTAGCAGAGACATATACGTCTACTCCGTACAAGTTACCGATTAAGCCAGACTCAACACCACGACCGCCTACGAAGTCAGAAGACACGTAACGGTCAATCCCCATGATAGCATTTCGAGTAGCAGGAGGAATAACAAGTACACGATTTTCCATCGGTACATTGTTGTCGTCCAACTTCTGAATCATGTCACGGAAGAAAGCATCAGTGAAGTCATCACCAGCAACAAGAGTGTCGTCAGTGTACTGAGTCGTCGTACCGGCGTCGTTGAAGAAACAGCCAGTGTGCTGATAGTCAGTAGGAGCTACTGAACCAGAGAACACAACTGCACCACCGTTGCCGAAACCAGTACCACAAGAGTGGAGATCAGCGTCGATCTTAGTAGCCAAAGCGTAACCAGCGTCTTCAGTGTAAAACTGACGGAGGCTGTTTAAAGCTTGGACTTCAACGATGTCTTCGATGAGACGTGAGTACTCAAAGTGACGATCGATGTCAACAGTCAGTTCGCCTTCAGTGTTTGCAATGATAGTAACTGCAGTATCGGCAGCCTTAGCATTTGCGTCACCACGGACGGGCTTAGGAATGTGAAGTTTGTCACCTTTCTTGCCATTCATGCTAATCTTTTTAACAAGAGGGGCCATTTTCAGGTTTTTTTGGTAAGCAGCGATGATCTCGTCACTCCAGATTTCTGGAATAAAAGTAGCCGCTTCTGTCTTTGCAGTGTTGCCCCCTGCACCGGGATATGTAGCAGTAGCCATGTCAATCTCCTTTTAGATTATTTGACTCGACCCTCCGCGTATGCTTTCAGTATCTCTTCTGATAAAGCTTGGTAACGCTCTGGGTCTGTTTTCATTAGTTTAATAATGTCGGCCCTGCGATATACTTTTCTACGACTTACTTCAGAACTACCCTGTGCTCCGCCTGTGTTAGCTGCCTTAAGTTGTTGCTTACGTGCTTGTTTCTCAACTTGCACTGTCTGCTCCGCTACTGTCTTACGCTCCTTCCAGAGTGAAAACAGTTCGTCTGCAGCATCAGCATTGTACTGTTGGTCAGCTTCTACAAACAACTGAGTCCTAATCTTTGAAGCCTTAATCCAATCAGCAAACTTAGGGTCCTTAAGGATATCCTGCATTTCTGGGTGTTTGCCATTAAGCAAGGCCAGAGACGCTTGTTTTTTGTACTGAGTGGAGTACTCTTGTGCTTCTCTAATTTTAGGGTGGTTCTCAATAGCACGATTAACGGCTGCTTGAGGGTCTGTAAAATAGTCTATATCGTCTTCAGGCTCAACGTATTGTTGAGGTGCTTGTTGTTGTGGTTGACTTGTAATAAAGTCATCTACAACCTTACGAAGTTCCCCTACTTCTGAGGACTGACGACCTAAAAGCTTCTCAGCTTCTTGGTGCATCTGCACTACTTCTTCTAAGGACTTATTTTGGTACTTATCAGGTACTGTAGGGTTTTGTTGAGGTTGTTCAACTTCTTCTTGTAGTTGAGTCTCTACGGGTTCTTCGTTTTCTAGGGTATCTGCAGTTTCCTCTTCAGGCTGCATATCCACCAGTGTTGCTCTAGACATAATTAAACTCCGTGAACTTAGTCATTATGGAGATTGAGTTTTTTTGCCTGCTTGTTCGTGTTCTTTTACCCACTTCATGTGTCTACCGGGGAAGTCCCCAGTGTGTCCATCAAGTATAAAAGCCGGGGCAGACACCATTTTTGTAGCACTAGCACCGCAATTGCACCTACTCTCAGCAGTGCTAGAGGCTACGAACTTTTCGTATACGTGTCCATTTTCACAACGGAAGTCGTATACTTTAATCATCTACTTCTTCTTCTTCTGCTTGTTCTCTAGCTACTGTAATTGTTGCTTCTAAGTTAATTACAGAAGCTAAAGCAGCAACTTGGCCTTTGCGAAAGAAGAGATCTTCGGTATCTTTAACTGACTGAATGTCAGCTAATTTAGTTGCATTTGAGGATAGCTCTTGAACGAGTTGTTTGAAACCTTCGTGATTGAAGAGTTTGTTGTAGTTGTCAAAGTAAGTTTCAAGCTCGGGTGTCATAAGTTTCCTTTAGTTAATACTACAGTTATAGTATAGCATATTTTTAGGTTAAAGTCAAGAAGTATTTAGTAGCCCTTTTTCATTGGCTTCTTCTTCTTTTTAGCTGCTTTCTTAGCTGCTGCAACTCCAGTTTTGGTGTACGGGTACTTAACCCCTGCTACTTTTGGCATTACCACTTCTCCTTGTTGGCCCAATAGGCTGCTGACATCTTACCTTTTGCAATATTCTTTGCATGGCGAGCCTTAAATGATTTGCGTCTGGCTTTGTCTTTCTCAGACTTAGGGGCTGCACCCGCACCGCTAACTCCTTGTTGTCCAAACCTAATGGTTTTAATCTCGTCACCTTCTTTGGCAACTACTACGTGCGACTTAGTAGGATGACTAGGAGTCCTCTTTGGTTTGTTGAACCCACTTACTCCCGCCCTTGTTAGTCTTGGGTCCTTCTCCTTTGCCATTGGAAAGCTCCTCTACTTTTAGTTCTAAGTTTTTAATTTGTTGCCACTTGTCTTCAAATTGTTTGTCAATGTGTTTTAGGAGAACACTTAGTTCTTTGTCCGTTAGCATGATTATCCTCTTGGTTGTTAAATTGCAAGCCACTCCTCAAAGTCTCTTACGTACATAAGATGTGCTGTGGCGTGTTGTGTGTTAAAAGTTAAGGTTGATCCCCCAAACTCATCGATGTTAAATTGGGCTATGTTGTACAGAGCAGCACTATATATCCTAATGTCCCCAGTAATGTTTACCGTATTAGCCGTAGCTAAGTACATGACGACTGTTTCTCTGTCTTTAGGGGCTGGATTTAAAATAATGTCTACGTCTGCAGCACACCTAAGAATCTCTGTTCCAGACGTAGTGTGGTCTGAAGTTAAGGTATAAGGAGTAGCAGTAGCTAGGTCTGCTCTTGATTGAGGTACATAGCTCATTATATTGCCAACCACTCTTTAAATTCTTGGATGTACACTAGGTGTATCGTGGTGTCGTCTTGTTCTACAATAATACTACCAAGTCCAAATTCATCTACGTTGTACTGGGCTATGTCGTAGTAAGACATGTTGACAATGTTAATCTCACCTACGATGTCAATCCTGTCATCAGTACGACAATTGATGATAACGGTCTCTCGGTTCTGCGGGTGCTCTCTTAAGTGAACCACGACACCAGAAGTAACCTTTAGGATCTCAGAGCCGCCTGTGGTGTGGTTACTCGTGATAATCTTAGCCGTAGCGTTCTTAAGGTCAGCACGACTAGCCATACTACCCATAGAGATGTTGTAGACATTGGGTGCCTGAGCTTCGTTAAGCTCCTTCACGGCCCCTGCGTCTACCTCTTCACCGTTAGTCAAAGTAAGGACCAAATGGCCGTCAAAGTCCACTGAGGCGTCTTGTACCCCTACTCCTTCTTTGCCTTCTTCTCCGTCCTTCCCGTCTTTACCGTCCTTGCCGTCTTTGCCCTGCTTTCCTTCAGGTCCAGTGTCCCCTTTGGGGCCTACGTCACCTTTAGGGCCAGCAACACCAGCAGGGCCAGTGTCGCCTTTCATGGCTTTGACTTTGCTTACACGGTCCTCAAGTTTTTTCATGAGGCCGCTAAACTTGTCGTCAAGAGCGAGGAGTAGTACTCTAACGTCCATCAGAGGTCAACCGTGACATGAGTTGTTGCTCAAGTTCAGACGACTCCTTCTCCTTAATTTCTTTGGCTGATTGGCTGCTCTTTTGCATCTCAAGTTGTCTTTCCTTAAGGAGCATGTCTGCAACTTTAAGTCTACGCTCAAACTCTTTGTCGTCTTCTGTTCCTTTGCGTATGTTTGTGGTGACTGCTTTGATACGGTCAATCTCAAGCTCCGAAGGCATAAGCTGTGTTTCCATAGCCATTTTCTGTGCCCTTGACTGAGACTCAGCAGCCTGACTAGCCAAAGCTGCAGTCTGTGACTTCTGGAACTCAACCTGTGCCATTTGTGCTGCCTGAGCCATTTGCTGTGCTTCTGGGTTAGGCTCCATAGCCTTCTGAAGAGCTGCACCAAGTTCTTCTCGGTTAGACAAGTTCATGTTGTCAATGATAGACTGGATCAGTGTGTTGTACAGAGGAGAGCCTTTTTCCATAGTCTGTAGCAGTTGTACAAGCTGAGTCACTTCGTACTCTCTAGCAATGATACCCAGAGTACTACTCGCGTTAAACTTGTAGTCAGCAACAGGGTAGTTCTCAGGATCAAACTGCATGTAACGATAGGCTGCTTTCTTTACAAAAGGGATCAAAAAAGACTGCTGGAAGTTAATGAGTGTGCGCTTATGGCGTTTAATAATAGCGCCAAGAGACATACTAATACCAGCAGCCGTAGCTTCTCCGTTAACTGAACCCGCGATTCCAGCAGAGTCAACCGCACCAGTAGCCTGTTGTACCATCTGCTGTAGAGCAGACGCCTGAGCAAAGGTAATTTGACTAACTTGTCCAAAGTTAAACGGCTGTAAAATTTCACGTGGATCTCCGTTTGTTAAAATCATTTTACCGGGACGTACTTCTGGTTTAGCTCCACGTGGTAGCCTAGTAGCGTCCACAGCCAGCATAGGATGAATCGTGAGGCTTAGAGCGTCAATCCTAGCTCGTAACTCAGCGTCCAAAGCCTTCTGAGAGTTATAACCTTTTTCACACACGCCTCGACCCCAGAACCTTCCGGGTACTACGTCCCAAGGGAAAGCAACGATGGGTCTGTCCTGCATCATGTAAGGGTTAGCTTCCGCTTTCAACAAGATGCCACCATTGGCAATTACTACAACTGCCTCTACGTACCTTGACTCTCGTTTTGACTCTGAGTCTTCAGTCACTTCTACTATTTCTTCTTCTTCTTCGTTTTCGTCAGCCATAGCAGACTCAAGAAGCTCTCTAGGGACTAAACCGTAGTACTTAGTGAGACGAACTTTGTCGTCGTTGTACACAGAGTAAAGCTGGTCTGGTTCCAATTCTGAGTCAGTAGCAGCAGGACCTACGTAAACATCACGGTAAACACCCTGTTCTTGCAAAAGCTCAACCTGATGTAGACTTACGAACTCATCTACTGCTACTCCTAAAGCGTCTTCAACACTGGTAGCCACAGGGTCAATTAAGAAGTTCTGAGGGAGTACAGGCTTAAGTTTTACTTTGACTCTTTCTGTAATGTTGACTCCAACTGCCTGTAAGTCACCACCCATGATGGGCTGAGTTGCAGGAGCCATTTCCTTCATTTCTTCGATGATAATCTCACCCATAGCAGTACCGTAGACAGCAGCGTTGATTAGACACTCTGCTACTGCTTTACGGACCTTACAGTCCTCGAAGTCTTCTGTCAACTTGTTTCTCAGGAACATCACGTCTTGACGCTCTGAGTCACCCACGTTGTCGGACACGTCGAACCACTTGCCTCGACCAAAGGTAGCTTCCTCTAGCTCTGCTACGTTTGACTCAACAGCTTGTTGAAGCGCAGGAGAAATAATACGACTTCTCTCTGACTTACGTTCTGAGTCTGCTGGGTCCCAGATTCCTCTCCAGAGTCTGTAGTACTCATCAAAGCGTTCTTCGTAGTTAGACTGGTAGTTGTCACGCCAATCTTCACATTTGGTTATAACCCAGCTTTCAATGGATTCTTCCATCATAAGGGGATCTGGTTCAAATAAGTCACTCATAGTTTGGTTCCCTAGTATCCTGAGACTACGTCTAAAATTTCATGGTCATCAATTTCGTATTCGTAGTCATAAACTACGTTTGCAAGCTGGTCAATGTAAGCTAAAGCATCAACTAAGTCGTCGTGAGTTAGTGGGTCAGGGAACTGAAACAGTTGGTCTAAGAACCTAGAGTTCCACTCCCCTTTATTCAGAGTTACAAATCCGTTTTCAAAGCGTCCCTGAAGCGCCCACATGACCCTGTCAGTCTTCTTCTTGTTACCGTGACTAAGTTCCTCGACTCTGAAGAACGTCCCGTGTCGCTTCTGTAGGTCCAGCAGAGGAGACATTACTGCTTGCTTTGCAATGCCCTTCTCGATGCCTACACTGAGTGGCTCGTAGTCTCTTACAGCTTGAAATATCTTGGCTGCTGTTTCGTCAAGAGTCCAACGACCATATATAATGTTTTCTACGTACCACCCATTTGGATTTACTTTTACTACAACAATAGCTGTTTCGTCTAGCTTAGTGTTCTTAGTTCTCTTTTTGTTGACTTCTTCAAAACCTGCTAAGTCAACTGCTATGTAGTAGTCCCCTTCTCCTGAGCTTTCTGTGTCAAACTTTACCCAGTCCTCTTTAAACATTTCTGACCCACGAGCTTCAAATGACGCCATAAATTCCTGACGAAACGCATAGCTCGACATAGATTTCTTAGCGGTGTCAATTTCATTTGGGTCCAAGATTGGGTTGTCATAGGAAGTAAAGTGCCACGCTTTGTAAGTCTCGTCGTCACCTAGCTCTGCGTACTTATACAGTTCGTAGAAGTGGTTGCGACCCATAGGTGTTCCTATGAACATCGCACAGCCCTTCTGGTCAGCCAAGGCAGGTCTTAGGATCTGCTCAAATACGTCAGGCTTCATGTCTGCGTACTCGTCCAACACTAGGAACTTAAGGCTGACACCACGCATTGTCTCTGGTCTATCGGCCCCTTTGAGGCTTATGGTTGCACCGTTGACTAACTTAATCTGTAAGTTGTTAATGTGGCTACCTGAGATGACAGGGTTCCCTAGTTCCAACAAGGTCTGCCACATGATGTCACGTGCCTGTCCCTGTGTTGGCGCTACGTAGAACACGTGGCCCCTCTCGGCCTGCAAAGCGTTTACAATAAGCATCCATGCTGCAAGCCTAGACTTCCCTGTACGTCTACCTGCTGCTACAATCTTAAATCTAGTGTTGTCTGCCCAGACATCTTGTTGCCAAGGCAGTAGCTCAATGTCAAGATCCATTAAAGTTGTTAAACACTGTTGGTGCTGGGAGCAGGTCAAAAGTCACTACTACTTCGACATTACCTGCACCACTTGTGGACGCTTTAATAACGTCACCGGGCTGTAGTACAAACACTGCTTGACCGTCGATCATTAGATGTTCTTTGGAACTTATGTTAGTGCCGTTGTAGATATAGACATCAGGAGTTGGACTAGGTTTGTCCACAAATAGAGTAATGGAGTTAGTAGCGTTGTGCAAGTTAGCAACAAAGACTAAGTTCCAGTGAGCTACGTGACCATCAGGGACAGTAATAATAGTTTGTGTACTGGTGTCGGTCAGGTTTTTATTCTTAGTGTAAAGCATTAGTATACCCACATTACAGGAGTAGTACCACGTGTGTCCACATGGACGAATGTTTTGGCAATGCCTATGCCCGTGAAGCCCTTTTCAAGAGCTTGTTGCACGAGGACAATACGTTGAGCTGAGTTAGTAATTTGGATGTCTACTGCGATGCCTTGGGCATGGGTCCCCGGAACATCCTTGGCAGCTTCAATAGGATGTTCTATGGGGTGTCTATAACCGCTTGTTATGACAAACGGGAACCCACACCCAGCACGTAAACGATCAAGCTTCTGTAGGAACTCCGGTTCCATCTTGTTTTCACCAGTGACTTGGCAGTTGAACTCGTCTAATGTAAAGTACTTAAGACTCATCTACTACTTCTCCTTCGATAACATCACTGGGATCGCTTACGTCTACAGTACCAACACCAGTAATGTTGATCTGTATGGCGTTTCTACCACCGTCCTTCACTACTTCTCGCTCAAATGCACCTACAGGTAGCATACGGTCCATAATTAGCTTCCAAGCAGAAGCCTGATTCTTATGGTCGTTGTCCAAGGCAGCATCAAAAATAGTCTCAAGGACCTTTTTAGACTTAGGGGAAGCCAACATACGAGATTTGTACTCGTTGATTATAGCGGCGTCACCCTTGGGTCTACCCACTTTACCCTTGTTACCGGGTTTTACAGCGGCTAACTCTGACTTACGGGGTCTGCCACGACCTCTTTTTTTAACTTCGGAAAGTTCAGTGGTCATAACACAAATTGTCCCTAATTACAACAATAGTATAACATAAGTCTTCACATAAGTCAAGCTATTTATGGCTTAGTAGTGGCAGTAGTAGTAACACGAGTGAAATCATGGGCTTACACGTGTT
>Ga0209094_1000547_pt1 | contig 27044 bp, 19 predicted proteins | sample COGITO_mtgs_1004_2_FD_184790 | JGI IMG/M metagenome (GOLD analysis project Ga0209094, IMG submission 184790) | Pelagic marine microbial communities from North Sea - COGITO_mtgs_100430 (SPAdes) (version 2) | ecosystem: Environmental > Aquatic > Marine > Epipelagic ... | reverse complement strand
CTCCATGTCATGCAGCTGTATGCAATGCTTAAGCTTGTTGCATTTCAAGATGATCTAACAGTAGATTTAGCACCGCTTTTTGAAACCATTACAGATTTACAAAACGCACCTTCCGTCATGGAAGACCTTTATTCTAATCCCGAATATGCTGCGCACTTAAAAGCGCGAGGAAACAGACAAACCATCATGCTCGGGTTTAGTGACGGCACCAAAGACGGTGGTTATTTAATGGCCAATTGGGCGATTTATCAAGCAAAAGAGTTGTTAACGGCGATGTCTAGAAAGTATGATGTTACGGTTATTTTCTTTGATGGTCGTGGTGGACCACCCGCAAGAGGTGGTGGAAAAACACATAATTTCTATGCGTCACTAGGGCCAACAATTGAAGACAAGGAAGTTCAGCTTACGATTCAAGGGCAGACCATAAGTTCTAATTTTGGAACGTTAGAGTCCTCACAATATAACCTTGAACAATTGATTAGCTCGGGGATTCATAATAGCTTGAGTGATAAAGACCTAAGAATGACCCCTCAAAACAGAGTGGTGATGGCGCAGTTGTCTAAACTAAGTTATGAAGCATATGTGAACTTTAAAGCGCATCCAAAGTTCATTCCTTACCTAGAAAACATGAGCACGCTTAAGTATTATGCGAAAACCAATATTGGTAGCCGCCCATCTAAGCGAGGCAAAGCAGAAGGACTCGTGTTCGAAGATTTGCGTGCCATTCCTTTTGTAGGCTCATGGAGTCAATTGAAACAAAATGTGCCTGGATTTTTTGGAGTAGGAACCGCATTAAAGCATTATGAGGATATTGGAGAGTTTGAAAAAGCACAACATTTATTTAAAACCTCTGATTTTTTCAAAACGTTGATTGAAAACAGTATGATGTCCTTATCTAAATCGTTCTTTGATTTGACCAAATATATGTCTGAAGATCCAGAGTATGGCGAATTTTGGAACGTGATTTATAGTGAGTATGTTACCACTAAACGTTTGTTATTAAAACTAACAGGCTATGAAGAATTGATGCAAGAAGAGCTTGCTGGAAAGGCCTCTATTTCGGTGCGAGAGTCAATTGTATTGCCTTTACTAACAATACAACAATATGCGTTGAAAAAGATTCAGGAGCTAGAAAAAGAATCTCCAAGAGACGAGGATCAAATTAAAACTTATGAAAAGATTGTAATGCGCTCTCTATTTGGAAATATTAATGCGAGTCGAAACTCAGCATAAATCAAAACACTTTAAATTAAAAAACCTCAAAAGATATCTTTTGAGGTTTTTTGTTGACTAATTAAACAAGGTGGTTAATGTTCATTTAACCTAAAATCGGGGTAAGCATCCATTTGGTGTTCGTGGGCATCAAGACCTTCTAGTTCTTCTCGTTCCGAGACTCTAATACCCATGGTCTTCTTTAATGCGAAGATGATAAGGAAAGAAGTCGCGATACAAAACACAGCATAACACAAAACTCCAATGAGTTGAACGAGAAACTGATCAACCCCTGCTTTGGCGCCAAAAAGTCCAACAGCTAAGGTTCCCCATACACCACAAATAAGGTGTACAGCAATGGCCCCTACGGGGTCATCTAATTTAATTTTATCAACTAAGCTCACTGCAAATACTATGAGTGCGCCAGCAATCGCTCCAATTAAAATGGCATCTTCTGGGCTCATCTGGTCTGCACCGGCAGTAATCCCTACAAGTCCACCTAAAATACCATTTAGGAACATTGTTAAATCTAAATTTTTATATAAGATCGTTGAGGTAATCATTGCGACGACACCACCAGCGGCAGCGGCCAAACAGGTGGTTACCAAAGTTAAGGACGTTGCTTCGGGGTTTGCTGATAATACAGAACCGCCGTTAAATCCAAACCAGCCCAACCAAAGAATAAGAACTCCAGCCGTTGCTAATGGGATGTTGTGTCCTGGAATGGCCTGAGACGTTCCATTATTAAACTTCCCAATCCGAGCTCCTAAAAGGTAAACAGCGACTAAAGCAGCCCATCCCCCTACAGAGTGGACGAGGGTAGATCCAGCAAAATCATAAAAACCTTCCGCATCTCCTATGGTTAGCGACGATAAAAATCCGCCACCCCATTGCCAAGATCCAGCAATTGGATAGATAAACCCGACATATACAACCGTAAAAATCATAAAGGCTCCGATTTTCATACGTTCCGCAACGGCTCCAGAAACAATTGTTGCTGCGGTTGCGGCAAACATGCCTTGGAATAAAAAGTCGGTCCACCACGTATAGCCACCATCGGCATACTCGGCAGTCATGCCGTTTTCTGGTGGGCTTATCCCAGGAACAATAGATCCTATAAACCCATTAAAATCTCCAGGGTACATTAAGTTAAAGCCTACCATATAGTAAAGGAGAAGCCCAACGGTTATAATAAAGATGTTTTTAAATAAAATATTAATTGTGTTTTTTTGACGTGTGAGCCCAATTTCTAGAAATGCAAATCCAGTATGCATAAAGAAAACGAGTGCCGTACAGATCATCATCCATACGTTATTGATAGTTAGTAATTCCATGGTTGTTATTTTAATGTATTTCCGCCTTTTTCGCCGGTTCTAATTCTATATACTTCATCGACCTGTGATACAAAGATTTTTCCATCACCAACATCGCCTGTAGAGCCTGCTGAGAGGATCGCCTTGATGGTCACTTCTTCAAAATCATCATTTACAACAATAGATAAATAGCGCCTTTGGATGTCACTCGTGCTGTAAGAAACACCTCTGTATACATGGCCTTCTTTTTCGTTCCCAAGACCTGTAACGTCCCAGTACGAGAAGAAATTTACACCGACTTCGTGCAGGGCTTTTTTGACACTAGAAAATTTAGATTTTCTAATGATTGCTTCTACTTTTTTCATTGGTTTTAAGTTTAGTTTGAATTCAAAAATAATTAAAAATATAAATACCCCTAAAAATTTAGGGGTATAGTATATATTTTTATGAATATGACAATAATACCCTGTTTATTTTGAAGGGCTTGTTGCTAAATAGCATTAAACATAAAAACCCTAGAAGCGCGAGCCCCTAAGGTTTTTAACACAAACTAAAAATCACAAACTAATTTTTAATTTTTTTAGAGTAAATGAATACTCCATATTTTTTTGAAGTTAGTCTTGACCTCTTTCTCTTTTACCAGGATATGCAATAGATCCGTGTTCTGAGATGTCTAATCCAGCAACTTCTTCTTCTTCAGTAACTCGCAATCCAACAGTGTACTTAAGGACTCCAAAGACTACAAAGGAAAGAACGACAGCCCATACAGCATATGCCAACCCTCCAGTCAATTGTGCTACAAGTTGAGCAGAACCACCTCCGTTAAAGATCCCAAGTCCAGCATCGCCGTCTACACCCCAAAGTCCGATAACAATCGTTCCCCAGAATCCAACAACACCGTGAACAGATGCCGCACCAATAGCATCGTCAATTTTAAGTTTCTTTTCGATAATTTCAATAGAGAATACAACGATGATACCACCAATTAAACCCGCTAATACAGCACCACCAGCCGTCATGTTTCCACACCCTGCAGTAATACTTACTAAACCAGCTAAAGCACCATTTAATGATTGCGCTAAGTTTGGCTTACCGTACCAGATCCATGTTGTAATAAGCGCCCCTAAGGCACCCGCAGCAGCAGAAAGATTCGTGATTAAAACCACTGTAGAAGCAGCAACTGAATCGTCTCCACCCCAAGCAAGTTGAGATCCACCGTTAAAACCAAACCATCCTAACCAAAGGATAAACACCCCTAAGGTTGCTAATATTTGGTTGTGACCTGGAATAGGCATTACTTTTCCGTCAATGTATTTTCCAATTCTAGGACCTACCATATAAGCAGCAACTAAAGCAGCAAAACCACCGACAGCATGAACGATTGAAGAACCAGCAAAGTCAATAAAACCGAGCTCTGTTAACCAACCCGATCCTTGCCATTGCCATCCCCCTGCAATTGGGTAGATAATAGCCGTCATTACGATTGAAAAGATAATGTACGTTGAGTACTTTGTTCTTCCAGCAATTGCGCCAGAAACAATTGTTGCAGCAGTCGCAGCAAACATTGTTTGGAAGAATAAATCAGCGCCTTCACCTTGCATAATTCCACTCCAGAAGAACCAACCATTGGTTGTGTCTCCATACATGAGAGAGTATCCTACAAACCAGTAGGTAAGAGAACCTACAGCAATATCAAGCAAGTTTTTCATTGCGATGTTCACTGCATTTTTTGAACGTGTCATTCCAGATTCTACTAAAGTAAAACCAGCTTGCATAAAGAATACTAAGATACCAGATAATAGCATCCACAACATTCCCATGTCGTCCTTGATCGCTCCAGCAAGACTCTCAACCGCAGCGGCATCCTGTATTACTAGAGGTAAGTTGTTAATTAAATGTGACATAAATTATATATTTGATTGGTTAATATTGGTACGCGTACTAGAAAGAATAAACAGCAGCTACTACAAATGATGATAAGCTCTTAGAAGACTTTAAGTCATTATCTATAAAAGTAGCTTCTTCGCTTGCTGAATCTAATCTTAATTCTGGTTTAATCATTAAGCTTCCTACAGTATAACTTCCTGTTAATGTTACAGCAAAAATGTCTGCATCGCCATCAGCATCGTAAGCACCAATAGCACCCGCGCCCCCTTCAGTTTCAACAAAATATTCAGCTCTTAATCCTAAAGAGAAGCTTTCAGAAGCAGCAATCTGTGGATATAAAGCAGCTCCAGCAAAACTAGAGTCATTATCATCACTTGCGTCAAAATAAGCAGCGTTAACACCTAAGAAAAAGGAATCAGACAAGTCAAACCCACCTGTAAAATCCACTTCGTATGCGCCTTGAGAGCTTAAGTAGTTTAGGTATTGACCTGCGTAACCTAGTTGAAGACCAAAAGCATAATCTCCTGTTGGGTTGAATTCTGTTAAGTCAGTAGGATTCATAACGGCTGTCATTAAAGACCAATCGCTTCCTAAGTCAAAATCAGCTTTTATTCCTGTGTGGCTAAATGGGCCGTAAGAAAACAAGTAAGATGTACTGTAGTTAAAGTTGGCAGCAGGAGAAATCACTTCATATCCTAAAAAGGTATTAAAGTTACCCATTGTTAATGTTACCGATTCACTTACATTCCAGTAAGCATATAATTGGTTAACAATGTTTCCTGTACCTGAATACATTGGAGATGCAAAAATAGCGTCTGTTCCTCTTGGACCAAAAACTAAATCCGCAACAAACCCAGCTTTTTCGCCTTCATAGCTTGCGATTACGTTTGCCATTCCGAGAGAAAACCCAGGCAATTGTGCAAAAGAAGATCCTGGCGCAATAGCATCTTCATCATTTGGAGCAGATAAATTTGCTCTGTAATAAACATCTACTGTTCCAGAAACTGATAATTTAGGAGCTTCATCTTGTGCGTTTAGAGTCATGGCTCCAACAAAAACAATTGCACTTAAAATAATTTTTTTCATAATAGTTAATTTTAGTAGTTAATATTTTTAGTTAACGGCTCAAAACTAAGTATAATTAACATATACCCTTTAAAAAAGAAGGGTATATTGATAACTTTTGTGTAATATTTAATTTAACCCCCTAAATTTTTAGGGTATTGCAATTTTATTTATAATATTTTTAATATTTCAATAGTCTGTTGTTTTTTTAGAATTGTTTTTTGTGAGGCCTGTCCTTATATATACGTTATTAAATAGGCGGTCAATTTCTCATTGATTATTCGATAGTCTATTGCGTATTTAATTGCTCAAAATGCAGAAATAGGTATTCTAAATTGGAATTTCGAAAAAGTGACTTGGCTTTTTTTAAAATCGACTTTTACCAATTATATTACATCCTTATTAAGATTCAACCAGAAATAATTTTAAGTATGTTAAAAAAACAAGGTCTTTATTTACCAGAATTTGAACACGACAACTGTGGTGCAGGGTTTATATGTAGTTTGACAGGAAAACGATCCAACGATATCATTCATAAAGCATTAGAAATTTTAGTCAAACTAGAACACAGGGGTGCGGTAAGCTCAGATGGTGTGACGGGGGATGGCGCTGGGATTCTTATCGATATTCCTCATAAATTCTTCAAAATTTTCTGTGAATTCGAATTGCCAGAAGCAGGAGAATATGCCGTTAGTAATGTGTTTTTACCAAGAAAAGACAACCAAAGAGCATATTGTGTTGAGGTTTTTGAAACCGAACTAAAAAACCAAGGATTAGAAATTCTTGGCTGGAGAGATGTACCTGTTAACAGTGATGTTTTAGGAGAAATCGCCAAAACAACAGAGCCCTTTGTGAAGCAAGTCTTTATTAGTAAATCAGACAAGAAACAAACGGATTTTGATTTTAATCTTAAATTATTCGCTGCTCGAAAAATTGCAGAACATACAATATATGACTCTAAATTGTCAGAGTCGAAATTCTTTTACCTTCCAAGCCTTTCTACTAAAATAATTATTTTTAAAGGTCTGTTAAAACCAGAACACATCAATGAATATTATCTGGATCTATTTAATTCTGCCTTAGATACACGATTGGCCCTGGTACATCAACGTTTTTCAACGAATACGTTTCCAACATGGGATTTGGCACAGCCATTTAGATACATCTGTCATAACGGAGAAATTAACACCTTAAGAGGAAATGTATCTCGCATGTTCTCTAGAGAAGAAATCATTAAAAGTGATGCTTTTGGAGATGATATTAAAAAAATAATCCCTACAATTCTTAAAGGGAAATCCGATTCAGCGACCTTAGATATGGTGGTCGAATTATTATTAATGACTGGTCGTTCGCTTCCAGAAGTAATGATGATGCTGGTTCCTGAAGCATGGGAAAAAAACCCGGACATGTCCGATTCTAAAAAAGCATTCTACGAATACAATTCTTGCCAAATGGAACCATGGGATGGCCCTGCGTCTATTCCGTTTACCGATGGAAATTTTATTGGAGCCGTTTTAGACCGAAATGGATTAAGACCATCAAGGTATACGGTTACTAAAGATGGAAATGTGATCATGTCCTCTGAGACCGGCGTGGTTGATATTGAGCCAGAAGACGTAGAATTCCACGGACGATTAGAGCCAGGAAAAATGTTTTTGGTTGATATGAATGAAGGACGCATCGTCAATGATGAAGAGATCAAAGAAAAAATTGCCGCCAAACAACCCTACAGAAAATGGTTGAACGAAAACTTAGTGCACCTTAAAGATATATCTGCAAAAAAAGGGCCTATTGAATATAAGGAGGTTGACCTAAAGAAAAGAGAAGTTGCTTTTGGCTATACAAAAGAGGATTTAAACACCATTATCCGCCCAATGGCTCAATTAGGAAAAGAACCGATTGGCTCTATGGGAAGCGATACACCAATCGCTGTTTTGTCTGAAAGACCTCAACTTATTTATAATTATTTCAAGCAAATATTTGCACAAGTAACCAACCCACCTTTAGACGGGATACGTGAAGAATTAATTACAGACATCAGTTTAACGCTTGGTAGTGACACCAATATTTTTGATTGTAATTCAGAAGCTTGTAAAAAACTAAAAATTCAAAACCCCGTTATTTCAAAACATGATTTAGATAAAATTAGAAATTACGACACAAATCCTAATTTCAAAGTAGAATCTATTTCGATGCTGTATGAAGTCAATCGGGGCTTAAACGAGTTAGAAATTGCGCTTGAAGCTTTAGTAACCAAAGCCTCTAAAGCCATAGACGACGGTGCAAACATTATCATTTTATCCGATCGATTTGTCGATGAAGATCATGCACCAATTCCAGCACTTTTAGCCTGTTCGTATGTAAACCATGCACTGCATAAACTCAACAAACGGTCACGAATTAGTTTAATCATTGAATCGGCAGAACCAAGAGAAGTGCATCATTTTGCCCTTTTATTTGGATTTGGAGCCAGTGCAGTAAACCCATACATCGTTAATGAGATTGTTGAAAAACAAATCAAAGACTCTGATATTACAGATTTAGAATACCTCACCGCCATCAAGAATTACAACAAAGCCATTGGAAAAGGCATCTTGAAAGTGATGAATAAGATTGGAATTTCGACCCTCAACTCCTACCGTGGTTCTCAATTATTTGAGTGTGTAGGGATCAATACAAATACCGTTGAAAAATACTTTCCAAACACCCCAACCCGAATCCAGGGCATTGGGCTAATGGAAATTGAAAAAGAAATTGTCAAACGTCACAAAAAAGCATTCAACCCCAATATCGAATCCGACATTGAAGTTGGTGGGGAATATAGATGGCGTCGTGGGCAAGAAAAACACATGTTTAATCCATTGACTGTTGCAAAACTTCAAGAATCGGTTCGCACCAACAAAGCCTCTACCTTTAAAGAATACTCGGAGCTTGTAAATGATCAATCGAGTCGTTTAATGACCATTAGAGGTCTTTTTGAATTTGATCAATTTGACCCGATTTCTATTGATGAGGTGGAGCCTTGGACTGAAATCGTAAAACGTTTCAAAACAGGGGCCATGTCTTATGGGTCTATTAGTAAAGAAGCGCATGAAAATTTAGCCGTAGCAATGAATAGAATTGGTGGAAAAAGTAATTCTGGAGAAGGTGGAGAAGACGAAGAACGATTTTACAAAAGCGCACAAGGCGATTGGAAAAATTCGTCTATCAAACAAGTCGCTTCAGGGCGTTTTGGAGTCACCTCAAACTACCTTACAAGCGCTAGTGAAATTCAAATTAAAATAGCACAAGGAGCAAAACCAGGAGAAGGAGGGCAATTACCAGGGCCAAAAGTGAACCCCGAAATTGCGAAAACAAGAAATTCAACACCTTATGTTGGATTGATATCCCCCCCTCCACACCACGATATTTATTCAATTGAAGATTTATCGCAACTCATATACGATGTAAAATCAGCCAATAGAGCCGCACGAGTTAATGTGAAGTTGGTTTCAGAAATTGGAGTAGGAACCGTCGCTGCAGGTGTAGCCAAAGCAAAAGCAGATGTAATATTAGTTTCTGGTTTTGATGGTGGAACAGGAGCCTCCCCACTCACCTCTCTAAAACATGCTGGACTTCCTTGGGAATTAGGAATTGCCGAAGCACAACAAACACTAGTGATGAATAATTTGAGAAATCGAATTGTTTTGGAATGTGATGGTCAGTTAAAAACAGGACGTGACGTTGCGATAGCATGTCTATTAGGCGCTGAAGAATTTGGTTTTGCAACCGCACCTTTAGTCGCTTCAGGATGTATTATGATGCGTGTATGCCATTTGAATACATGCCCTGTTGGTATTGCAACTCAAAACCCAGAATTGCGTAAAAAATTCAAAGGGAAACCAGAACATGTAGTGAATTATATGTATTTCGTCGCACAAGAATTGCGTGAAATCATGGCGCAACTTGGCTTTAAAACCGTTAATGAAATGGTGGGTCAGGTTCAAAAATTAAACCGTAATAAAGCGATTGAACATTACAAAGCTTCTGGAATAGATTTAACGCCAATTCTACACAAAGTAGAAGTTGCAGAAGATGTTAAGTTATTCAACACAGAACAACAAGATCACAACCTCGATGTCCATTTAGATTTTAAAATAATCAAACAAGCACATCAAGGTATTTTTAGAAGACAACGAACAGACTTGAAAATGCCAATCACCAATATTGATAGAGCGGTTGGAGCGATTTTAAGTAATGAAATTTCTAAAATTTACGGTGCAGATGGTTTGCCACAAGACACCATAAACATTGACTTTAACGGATCTGCTGGACAAAGTTTTGGCGCGTTCACTACGAAAGGGGTGACCATGACCGTTCATGGAAATACGAATGATTATTTAGGAAAAGGATTGTCTGGGGCGAAACTAATTATCAAAGTCCCTGAAACAAGTACAATTATTCCAGAAGATAATATCATTACAGGGAATGTTACTTTATATGGTGCTACTGCCGGTGAGGTCTATATTAATGGAAAAGCCGGCGAACGTTTTTGTGTTCGTAATTCGGGAGCACATGCAGTTGTAGAAGGGATTGGCGACCACGGTTGTGAATACATGACCGGCGGTGTTGCTGTGATTCTTGGAAGTGTAGGAAGAAACTTTGGAGCTGGAATGAGTGGCGGAGTTGCCTATGTCTTAGATGCGGACAATACATTTACTAAAAACTGTAACGGGGAAGATTTAAATATCGATCCTATCGAACTTCAAGAAGATGTGAATCAATTAAGAACATTAATCGAAAATCATTTTGTAGCGACGTCAAGTCCTTTAGCAAAACGAATTTTAGAAAACTGGGAGGCGATGCTTCCTAAATTCAAAAAAGTACTGCCAGAAGAGTACAGACAGGCTTTATTAAGATTAGAAAAAGAACAACTAGAAACAGTTTAAGGATGGGAAAGATAACAGGATTTTTAGAATTTGAGCGTCAGGATGAAACATATCAGACACCAAAAAAGAGAATAAAAAACTACAAGGAATTTACAATTCCACTTGAAGAATCGAAGTTGAAAGACCAAGGTGCGCGTTGTATGGATTGCGGAATACCGTTTTGCCATAGCGGTTGCCCACTCGGGAATTTAATTCCAGACTTTAACGATAAAGTTTACAAAGGTAAATGGAAAGAAGCAGCTGAGATTTTACATTCGACGAATAATTTTCCAGAATTTACAGGGAGATTGTGTCCTGCGCCCTGTGAAGAAGCCTGTGTTTTAGGAATTAATGAAGATCCTGTAAGCATTGAAAACATTGAAAAAAACATTGTAGAAACGGCCTTTACAGAAGGTTGGATCACTGCAAAGCCTCCCAAAGTAAGAACCGATAAAACAGTTGCAGTTATAGGCTCTGGCCCTGCGGGACTAGCGGCCGCCCAACAATTAAATAGAGCCGGACATACCGTAACCGTTTTTGAACGAGACTCTAAGGTAGGAGGGTTGTTACGTTATGGAATTCCAGATTTTAAAATGGAAAAAAACGTTATTGACCGTCGTGTAAACGTATTAGTAGAAGAAGGCATTGTGTTTAAAACAAATGCGCACGTTGGTAAAAATTTAGACGCCAATCAGTTAAAGGCCGATTTTGATGCGGTAGTGCTTTGTGGAGGTGCAACCGTTAAACGAAACATCCCAATTCCTGGTGCTGATCTAGTAGGTGTGCATCAAGCAATGGATTTTTTAAAAGGAAACAATCAGTATGTAGATGGGCTTGTAGACTTTAAAGAGATCTTATCCGCCAAAGGTAAAAATGTGATTGTAATTGGTGGTGGTGACACAGGATCAGATTGTATTGGAACTTCAAATCGTCATGGAGCAACCTCCGTCACAAATTTTGAAATTCTTTCGAAACCATCTGAAGGAAGACCTGCAAATCAACCGTGGCCATATTGGCCGATGAAGCTCAAAACGACCTCATCTCACCAAGAAGGTGTCGAACGATTTTTTAGTGTTTCTACAAAAGAATTTATTGGCGATGGGAAGGGTAAGTTAAAAGCATTAAAAACAGTGGAGGTTGAATGGGTCTTTAAAAAAGGCGAACGCCCACAATTAAACGAAGTTCCAAACTCAGAAAAATTATGGGACTGTGATTTAGTTTTGTTGGCACTCGGATTTACCGGTGCAGAAAAAACATTGGCAGATCAGTTTGGTTTAGAAATGGATTTTAGAACCAACATCAAAGCAACGACCAAAGATTACGTGACAAACGTTCCAGGCATATTTGCAGCAGGTGACATGCGTCGAGGACAATCATTAATTGTGTGGGCTATTTCTGAAGGAAGACAGGCGGCACATCATGTAGACACCTATTTAATGGGCACTTCTGCATTACCATTAAAAGATGATAATGATTTACCGAGAATTTAATATTATTTTTGTGCACTGAACGTCATACTATATAAGTGTTAAGTGGTTGATTTTTATAAGTTTACATTAAACTTTAAACAATTGAATTTAGACCATTTAAATAGATGTTCATCCCACTAAATGTGTAAAAATATAATTTCGATACTTCTAAGGCATAAAATTGATAATGAAAGAACTAAATAAATACAGCAAAGCAGTTACTCAAGACCCAACACAACCCGCTGCTCAAGCCATGCTCCATGCTATTGGACTGACCAAAGAGGATTTTAAAAAACCGTTGGTAGGAATTGCAAGTACAGGATACGAGGGTAACCCTTGTAATATGCACCTTAATGATTTAGCAAAACTGGTCAAAAAAGGTACGCTAAACAAAGATGTTATTGGATTGATTTTTAACACAATAGGGGTTAGTGATGGAATTTCTATGGGAACTCCAGGGATGCGATTTTCATTACCGTCTCGAGATGTCATTGCCGATTCCATGGAAACGGTTGTTCAAGCAATGAGTTATGATGGTTTGATTACCGTTGTTGGCTGTGACAAAAACATGCCCGGAGCCTTAATGGCCATGATTCGTGTCGACAAGCCAGCAATTTTGGTGTATGGAGGTACAATTGATTCCGGATGTCATAATGGACAAAAATTAGATATTGTTTCTGCGTTTGAAGCGTGGGGAAGTAAGGTTGCAGGCACGATGTCTGAGTCTGAGTTTGAACAAATTGTAGAAAAAGCATGCCCTGGGGCCGGTGCTTGTGGCGGAATGTATACAGCCAATACCATGGCATCAGCCATTGAAGCACTTGGTATGACACTTCCTTTTAATTCCTCAAACCCAGCAACAGGCAAAGAAAAACAATCAGACGCAATTAACGCAGGGGAAGCCATGCGCATATTGTTAGAAAAAGATATAAAACCATCAGATGTTATCACCAAGAAATCACTTGAAAACGCAATTCGACTTGTGACAATTCTTGGGGGTTCAACCAACGCAGTTCTACACTTTTTAGCGATTGCTAGAGCAGCTCAAATAAAATTCACTCTTGAAGATTTTCAAAGAATAAGCGACAATACACCGTTTTTAGCCGACTTAAAACCAAGCGGAAAATACTTAATGGAAGATTTGCACCATGTTGGTGGAATTCCTGCGGTTATGAAATACTTATTAAACAAAGGGTTACTTCATGGAGATTGTTTAACCGTCACAGGGAAAACAATTGCAGAAAACCTGGCGGAGGTTGCAGACCTTAAAGAAGGTCAAGACGTTATCAGACCTCTTGAAGCACCCATAAAATCTTCTGGGCATTTAAGAATGCTCTATGGTAATTTAGCGACGGAGGGAAGTGTTGCTAAAATCACAGGAAAAGAAGGTTTAAAGTACAGAGGAACCGCTAAAGTTTTTGAAGGTGAATACGATGCTAATGATGGGATTCGCGACGGTAAAGTCAGTAAAGGCGATGTTGTGGTGATTCGTTACGAAGGCCCAAAAGGAGGTCCAGGAATGCCAGAAATGTTAAAACCTACCGCAGCTATTATGGGCGCAGGATTAGGGAAAGATGTGGCGTTAATTACCGACGGACGTTTTTCAGGAGGGACACACGGATTTGTGGTTGGTCATATTACTCCAGAAGCACAAGAAGGGGGGGCGATTGCCCTGGTAAAAGATGGCGATATCATTACGATTGACGCCGAAACCAACTCCATTATACTCGAAGTGTCTGACGAAGAACTTCAAGCTCGAAAATCGAAATGGGTAGCACCAGCCTTGAAAGTAACAAGAGGTGTGCTTTATAAATATGCAAGAACCGTTTCATCAGCATCTGAAGGATGTGTTACTGATGAATTTTAATTTATTATTATGGAAACATTAACCGCCAAACAAAAGCAATACTTAGAGCAGCCCAAAGAACGTATTTCAGGGAGCGAAGCCATTGTAAGATGTTTATTAGCCGAAGGTGTAGAAGTTTTATACGGCTACCCTGGAGGTGCAATTATGCCCGTTTATGACGAGCTCTATAAATATGAAGGGGAAATTAACCATGTGCTTACAAGACACGAACAATGTGCTGCACATGCCGCCCAAGGGTATGCGCGAATCTCAGGAAAAGTAGGAGTTGCGATGGCCACTTCTGGACCAGGTGCAACGAACCTAATTACTGGAATTGCCGATGCACAAATAGATTCAACCCCAATGGTTTGTATAACGGGTCAAGTTCCGTCTCATTTGTTAGGGAGTGATGCATTTCAAGAAACCGATATTGTTGGAATTTCAACCCCAGTGACAAAGTGGAATCACCAAGTTACTAAGGCATCCCAAATTCCAGAAATAATCGCTCGCGCATTTTATATTGCCAAAAGTGGACGTCCGGGACCTGTTTTAATTGACATTACCAAGGATGCCCAGTTTGAAGAATTTGATTTTGAATATAAAAAATGTACCGGGGTTCGTAGTTATGTACCGGTTCCAAAAACAGATGAGGCTGCGATTTCTGCTGCAGCTGAAATCATAAACAATGCCAAAAAACCAATGATTGTTTGGGGACAAGGCGTAATTCTTGGAAAAGCAGAAGAGGAGCTTAAAGCAGTGATTGAAAAGACAGGAATTCCCGCAGCATGGACCATTTTAGGGGCTTCGGCAATTCCGACATCTCATCCTTTAAATATAGGAATGGTTGGAATGCATGGAAACTATGCACCCAATGTACTTACCAATGAATGCGATGTGTTGATTGCTATTGGCATGCGATTTGACGATAGAGTTACTGGCAAATTAGACGAATATGCCACACAAGCCAAAATTGTTCATTTTGAAATCGATCCCTCTGAAATTGATAAAAACATTAAAACAGACGTCGCTGTTTTAGGAGACGCGAGGGATAGTTTATCTAAATTATTACCACTTCTTAACTCGAATTCACATCCAGAATGGTTGCAAAAGTTTAAAGACTTATACGACATCGAATATGAAAAAGTCATAAAAAACGACCTTCACCCAACCACAGAAGGCCTTACAATGGGCGAAGTGCTTAAAGAAATAAACATTCAAACGAAAGGCGAAGCAGCCATTGTTTCAGATGTTGGTCAACATCAAATGATCGCGTGTCGATATGCAGATTTTAATGTTAGTAAGAGTAATATTACTTCTGGGGGATTAGGCACTATGGGCTTTGCGTTACCCGCTGCTATCGGCGCTAAAATGGCGGCTCCAGACCGCGAAGTGGTTGCTATTATTGGCGATGGAGGATATCAAATGACCATTCAAGAGCTTGGTACCATTTTTCAGAACAAAGTTCCGGTAAAAATAGTCGTTTTGAACAATGAATTTTTAGGAATGGTTCGACAGTGGCAACAATTATTTTTTGACAAACGTTACGCCTCTACAGAAATGGTAAACCCTAATTTTGTAGCCATTGCAAAAGGCTATTATATAGAAGCTCAAAAAGTCACGAAACGCGAAGATTTAGCATCTGCCGTTAAGGAAATGATTGATAGCGATGAACCCTATTTCTTAGAAGTTTGCGTAGAAAAAGAAAACAATGTATTTCCAATGGTTCCTTCGGGAGCATCGGTGTCAGACATAAGATTAGAATAAGAATGGAAACAGAAAAACAACTATATACAATATCGATATATACCGAAAACAATATCGGATTGCTCAATAGAATTTCAGCAATTTTTCAAAGACGACAAATCAACATTGAAAGTCTTAACATCTCTGTTTCTGAAATTGAAGGCGTGTCGCGTTTCACGATATTGATCAACATGACGGAAGAACGTGTTAAAAAAATTATCGGTCAAATCGAAAAGCAAGTTGAGGTTATAAAAGCCTATTATCACATGGATGAAGACACCATCTGTCAAGAGTCTTGTTTGTTTAAAATCAAATCAGATTTATTGTTCGAAGAACGTCAAATTCAAAACATCATTAAAGAAAGTAATGCGCGAATTGTCACTGTAAATAAAGTATTTTTTGTACTCGAAAAATCAGGGCGTCGAAGCGAAATAGACCTTCTTCACAGAGAATTAAGTGTTTTTGGGATCATGCAATTTGTACGTTCCGCACGGATCGCAGTCACCAAAGACGAATTAAAAATAACAGAAATGCTAAACGCATTCAAAAACTAACAAATAACTAAAATGGCAAATTATTTTAACACATTAACATTAAGAGAAAAATTAGAACAATTAGGGAAATGTCGTTTTATGGACGCTTCAGAATTTGAAGACGGAGTCACAGCATTAAAAGGCAAGAAAATTGTTATTGTAGGCTGTGGAGCCCAAGGTTTAAACCAAGGTTTAAACATGAGAGATTCTGGTTTAGACATTTCTTATACACTAAGACAAGCTGCTATAGATCAAAAAAGAGACTCGTATGTAAATGCAACGTCAAACAATTTTAAAGTTGGAACCTATGAAGACTTATTGCCAACTGCAGATGTCGTTATTAACTTAACACCAGATAAGCAACATACACACGTGGTAAAAACAATTATGCCTTTATTAAAAAAAGGAGCCACATTATCGTATTCTCATGGTTTTAATATTGTTGAAGAAGGGATGCAAATTCGTGAAGATTTAACGGTAATCATGGTAGCGCCAAAATGTCCTGGTTCTGAAGTTAGAGAAGAATATAAAAGAGGGTTTGGAGTACCAACATTAACTGCTGTACATCCAGAAAATGATCCAGAAGGCAAAGGATGGGCGCAAGCCAAAGCCTATGCAGTTGCCACAGGTGGTCATAGAGCTGGCGTATTAGAATCGTCATTTGTTGCCGAAGTTAAAAGTGATTTAATGGGAGAGCAAACTATTTTATGTGGTTTGTTACAAACAGGAGCAATTTTATCTTTTGATAAAATGGTAGCAGAAGGAATTGACGCGGGTTATGCCGCTAAATTAATTCAGTATGGTTGGGAAACTGTAACCGAAGCGTTAAAGCATGGTGGCATCACGAATATGATGGACAGATTGTCGAACCCTGCTAAAGTAGAAGCGTTTAGACTTTCTGAAGAATTAAAAGATATTATGCGTCCATTGTTCCAAAAACATATGGATGATATTATGACTGGTCATTTTTCTAAAACAATGATGGAAGACTGGGCAAATGATGATAAAAACTTGTTAACTTGGAGAGCGGCTACAGGAGAAACTGCTTTTGAAAAGCAAACAATTACAGATCAAGAAATTCCAGAACAAGAATACTTTGACCACGGAACGTTATTAGTTGCGTTTGTTAGATCTGGTGTTGAATTAGCTTTTGAAGCAATGACAGATTCTGGTATTATTGACGCTTCTGCATACTACGAATCTTTACACGAAACACCATTAATTGCAAATACAATTGCAAGAATGAAATTAGCTGAAATGAATCGTGTAATTTCTGATACGGCAGAATATGGTTGTTATTTATTTGACCATGCTTGTAAACCGTTGTTAACAGACTTTATGAAGACTGTAAAAACTGATATTATTGGTAAAGCGTATAGCTCAGAGAACGGCGTTGATAATCTAGAATTAATTAGAATTAATGCGATTATAAGAAATCACCCAGTAGAAATAGTAGGAGCAAAATTAAGAGCTTCTATGACCGCAATGAAAGTTATAAAAACCGACGCCTAAAGCGAATGTCAGAAACGACCACTTATTTTCCAACGATTGAAGCTGTAGAAGCAGCTGCAAAAAACCTTGAAGGCGTCGCAAACATTACGCCTTTGGTTCCTAACTTGCAGTATTCCTCAAATTTTGAGTGTAATATAAGCTTTAAGCGGGAAGATTTACAGGTGGTTCGATCCTATAAAATACGTGGTGCGTATAATAAAATGTCCTCTTTAACGTCTGAGGAAGCAGCAAATGGCGTGGTTTGTGCCAGTGCAGGAAATCACTCTCAAGGGGTTGCCTTGTCTTGTAAATTATTAAAAATACAAGGCACTATTTTTATGCCAACGACCACTCCTAAACAAAAAATTGAACGTGCCAAGATGTTTGGTGAGCATTACATCAAAATCATCCTTGTAGGGGACAGTTTTGACGATGCCTACAGTGCAGCTGTAAAAGATTGTACGGAACGCCAAAAAACGTTTATACACCCCTTTAATGACAAAAAAGTAATTGAAGGGCAGGCAACATTAGGATTGGAGCTGGTCCATCAAACCCCAGCTCCAATTGATTATATTTTTGTGGCGGTAGGCGGCGGTGGATTAGCCTCAGGAATGTCTACCGTTTTTAAACATCTATCCCCAACGACCAAAATTATTGGTATTGAACCCGAAGGAGCGCCATCAATGAAGGCCGCTTTCCAAAATGACGGGGTTATTCAACTGGATAAAATTGACAATTTTGTCGATGGTGCAGCGGTGAAGCGAGTTGGAGACCTAAACTTCGCAATTTGCCAGAAAAACCTACATGATATGATTACGATTCATGAAGGGAGTGCGTGTCAAGCCATTTTAGATTTGTATAATAAGGAGGCTATTATCGCAGAACCTGCTGGCGCATTGAGTGTGGCAGCTTTAGAGACGTATAAGGAAGAGATAAAAGGTAAAAACGTCGTGTGTATTATCAGCGGAGGCAACAACGATATCACAAGAACCGCAGAGATCAAAGAACGCGCTTTACTCTATTCGAACTTAAAACATTATTTCATTATTACCTTTCCACAACGTGCGGGAGCTTTGCGTGAGTTTGTGGTCGATATATTAGGCCCGAATGATGACATCACACACTTTGAATATACCAAAAAGGTAAACCGAGAAAATGATGTAGCAGTGGTTGGAATTGAGATTAAATCTCCAAGTGATTTTGAACCCTTAATCGCACGAATGAAACGCCATAATTTTTATGGAAATTATCTAAACGAAAAACCAGATTTGTTTCAGTTTTTAGTTTAGATAATCATCACATTAATTACGTATTATATCTTGGAGTAGTCTTTTACTTCACTAACCCTTAAGGTATTAACCATTCCTTTATCTTTCATTGGCATTGCTGCTAAGCTGATAACCAAGTCATCTGCTTCCACATAGCCTTTATCATAAGCAATCCGATTGACATCATTAATCGTTTCGTCGGTAGATGCAAACTTGTCATAATGAAACGCACGAACGCCCCACAGTAAATTCAATTGAGAGATAATTCGTTTGTTAGATGAAAACACAAGAATATGAGCATCAGGACGCCAAGCCGAAATTTGAAAGGCGGTGTAACCACTATTTGTGAGTGTTGAAATTGCACGAGCATTAATTTCGTTTGCCATATTTGCTGCATGATAGCAAATAGATTTTGTGATATAACGCTTTGTTCGAACGTGTGGTGGTTTTTGTGGAACATGAATTAACTCTGAATTTTCGACTGCTTTAATAATATCCGACATTTTTTCAATTACTTGAACAGGATATTGACCAACAGATGTTTCACCAGATAGCATGACAGCATCGGCACCGTCCATCACAGAGTTAGCAACGTCATTAACCTCTGCACGCGATGGTGTGAGGCTATCAATCATCGACTCCATCATTTGAGTCGCAATAATCACAGGAATTCGAGCATTCTTTGCCTTAAGGACTAATTCTTTCTGAATTAAAGGCACTTGATGTGCAGGAATTTCAACCCCCAAATCGCCTCTGGCAACCATTAATCCATCGCAATACGCTACAATTTTGTCAATATTTTCGATCGCTTCTGGTTTTTCAATCTTAGCGATAATTGGAATTTTATAAGAACTATGTTCTGATATTAAATTTTGTAATTCCATTAAATCTTCTGGATGTCTTACAAATGAAAGGGCCATCCAATCCACTTCTTGTTGGATCGCAAACACAGCATCTTCCTTATCCTTTTCAGTGAGCGCTGGTTGCGAAATATTGGTATTTGGAAGGTTGACACCCTTTTTAGATTTTAGAGGCCCCCCTTGAATCACTTTGGCTTTCACTTCGTCTTTTTGGTTGCTTGAGATTACTTCAAAAAGAAGCTTTCCATCATCCAATAAAATACGTTCACCTGGATTTGTATCTAAAGGGAACCGATCGTACGTCATGTAAACGCGCTCTTTTGTACCTTCAAAACGTTCGCCAGTGGCAAAAATTATTTCGTCCCCAGGATTAACAACTACGTCATCCTTCATCACACCGACCCGTAATTTAGGGCCTTGTAAATCAGCTAGAATTGAGGCGTTATAACCATGCTCTTCGTTGATTTCTCGAATGTGTTTGATTCGTAATTTTACATCTTCATAGTCTGCATGTGAAAAGTTAATTCTAAATACATTGACACCGGCTGCAACCATTTTAAGGAGCATTTCCTTTGAGTTTATTGCGGGACCTAGTGTAGCGACAATTTTTGTTTTCTTTCTTGTGTGTGACATTAATTAAATATTAAATGTTCTTTTGATTTAAGTTTTGTAATATCTAAGCTGTAAGCTGTCGATATTTTTGATATTTTTTGAATCGTATTTAGGATTCCTTTTTCATTAATAATTCCACCGCCATTATTTATTTTTAAAAAATAATCAACGGATTGATGTTCGGGCAAAAAGCAATGAATACTCCAGGTTTTATCGTTGCTCCCGGCAAATAAACCTTGAGAAATTGTCTCATTTTCTTCAACGAGGCAATGATTTTTAACAAGGTGCCAATCGGTTTGTAAATGAGGATTATTCCACTCAAAAACAGAAAAGGAGGCTTTAGACATTATAAAGTCCAAATCTTCTTCAGTCCGTGCCAGTTTAGTTGCTAAAGTTTGATTTAAAAAATAAGCCAATCGATAATCTTCTACGTCGCAATGGATGGCTAGAAGCGCGTAACTTGCGTCTTCAAAATCATCAACAAGAAGTTTATGTACGGCCATATTGTTTAACATTCATTCTGTAAATATAAGATATTAAGACAATATTTGACTTCGTATTAAGGCTTCTTAAAGCTAAATTATTACGAAAACGTTGTAGTCTTGAAGGTGCTATTTTATTAAGATCGTTTATTTATTTTGTCTTGTAGTACAAAATAAGCGCGCTTGGAAACTTTTTCTTCTGCTTTCTTTTTAGAGGTTGCCCTCGCTTTTGCAATTGTTTTCCCATTAATAATGAGCTTGACAGAAAAATGCTGTAACACATCTTTTCCCGTGTCTTTTTGAATTTCAAAATCAAAGTGCTTTTTTTCTTTTTGACACCATTCAATGATAAGCCCTTTGTAACTTATGATTTTACCCTCCAAAGTATCAATATCTACATGCGGATTAATGACGGTCTTGTAAATAAATTTTTCACAAACAACGTAACCTTTATCTAAATAAACAGCACCAATTAAGGCTTCGAATAGATTGCCGTGAATATTATCACCAAACTTCCCCACCGAAATTCTTGAGTGCATTAAATGAGAAAGACCCAGTTCTTTTCCGATTTCATTTAGGTGATCTCGACTGACGACCTTAGAACGCATTTTAGTCAAATAACCCTCGTCGCCTTTTGGTGCTTTATCAAACAAATAGTGTGCAATTACAGCACTCAATATCGCATCCCCTACAAATTCTAAGCGTTCATAGCTTATGGGGTTTCCAAGTAAGTCTTTTTGGTTTGTTGAGCTATGTGTAAGCGCTTTTTCGTAGTACAGGGTTTTTGAGGGAGTGAATCCCACAATTTTTTTCACAGATGCTACAAGCTCTCGGCTCTTAGGAGAGCGTTGCTTAAAGATATTTCGAATAGAATTCAAATAATTTTAATCTAGTTTTTTGAAAACAACACATGCATTATGACCGCCAAAACCAAACGTGTTGCTCATCACAACATTAACGTCTCGCTTTTGAGCTTTATTTAAGGTAAGATTTAATTCAGGATCAATGTTTTCGTCTGGCGTTGTATGGTTGATCGTTGGAGGAATAATACCATGCTCTATGGATAAAATAGCCGCAATGGCTTCAATCGCTCCAGCGGCACCAAGTAAGTGACCAGTCATGGATTTTGTAGAATTAATATTTATGTTTTTGGCATGAGCACCAAAAACTTCTTTAATGGCCTTCAGTTCAGCAACATCTCCAAGTGGAGTCGAAGTTCCATGGGTATTAATGGCGTCTACGTCTTCAGGCTTTAACCCTGCGTTCTCAAGACAATTTTTCATAACAGCAATAACACCAATCCCATCAGGGTGCGGTGCGGTCATATGGTAAGCATCTGAAGAAAGCCCGCCACCAACAAGTTCTGCATAGATTTTTGCGCCTCTAGCTTTAGCGTGTTCGTATTCTTCCAAGATAAGTGCACCAGCGCCTTCTCCTAAAACAAAACCATCTCGGGTTCCGTCAAAAGGTCTTGAAGCAGTTTCTGGGCTTTCATTTCTTGTAGAGAGTGCATGCATGGCATTAAATCCACCCATACCTGATTGATTGATCGTTGCCTCGCTACCACCACTAACAATAACATCACAATGCCCAAGACGAATTAAATTTAAAGCGTCAAAAATAGCATTGGCCGAAGAGGCACATGCCGATACGGTTGTGTAGTTTGGCCCCATAAATCCATGTTTGATAGAGATATTACCAGGGGCGATATCTGCAATCATTTTAGGGATAAAAAAGGGATTGAATCTTGGGGTTCCATTACCATTGGCAAAGTTCATCACTTCGTTTTGGAAGGTTTCAATTCCACCAATTCCAGCACCCCAAATGACGCCGACTCTAAGTTTGTTTGTAGCGTCTAAATCTAGTTTGGCATCTATGATGGCTTCGTCAGAAGCCACCATAGCATATTGCGCAAACCGATCCATTTTACGAGCTTCTTTACGATCAAAGAAGTCCGATACATCGAAATTTTTTAGTTCACAAGCAAATTTTGTTTTGAAATGTTCTGTATCAAAATACGTCACAGGCGCACAACCACTTTTTCCACTTATCAGGGCGTCCCAATAAGCGTCTTTTGTATTGCCAATTGGAGTCAATGCTCCAAGACCTGTTACTACAACTCGCTTTAGTTCCATAAAAAATTAAAAGGTGTTATTTTGCAGCTTCAATATATGAAACAGCTTGACCTACAGTCGCAATGTTTTCTGCTTGGTCGTCTGGGATTTGAATGTCGAATTCTTTTTCAAATTCCATTATGAGCTCTACAGTATCTAACGAATCTGCGCCAAGGTCGTTTGTGAAGCTAGCTTCTGTTACTACTTCGTTTTCATCAACGCCCAATTTATCCACGATAATCGCTTTTACTCTTGATGCAATGTCTGACATAATATTTAATTTTAAGTTTTAATTAGATTGCAAAAATAAAAAACTTTACATTAAAACGCATCATTACTTCAAAAATGTGCACTTATTTATGTCATATTGAGTTAACTATTGCGTTTTTGCTTCTTATTGTGAATTCTTTTTCTTTTTTTTGTTAAAGAATTTCAACCTTAAAATTTTTTAATGAAACACATTGCGATTTTTGCTTCTGGATCTGGAACTAATGCAGAAAACATCATTAAGTATTTTAAAAACACCAAAACTGTATCGGTTGTTTTGGTGCTTACAAACAATCCAAAAGCGCGAGTTTTAGAGCGTGCCGCTGCATTGGAAGTTCAAACGGTTATTTTTAATAAATCGCAACTTAATGACCCTAAATGGGGGCTTGAAAACTTACCAAACCTTGATTTAATCGTCCTAGCGGGCTTTTTATGGAAATTTCCAGAGCACTTATTGGAAATGTATAAAAACAAAGTCGTGAATGTCCATCCAGCGCTATTGCCAAAATATGGAGGAAAAGGGATGTATGGCATGCATGTGCACGAGGCGGTCGTTAAAAACAACGAATCAGAAACCGGAATCACGATTCATTATGTTAATGAACACTATGACGAAGGGGCTATTATTTTTCAGGCGAACTGCGCCGTTCACAAAACAGATTCTGCGATTGAAGTAGCTTCTAAAATTCACCAATTAGAAATGGAGCATTTTCCTGAAGTCATTCAAACCATTCTTTTGTCTGATGTCTAAATCCAAAAAGAAATATTACACGGTTTGGAAAGGGCATCGTACAGGTGTTTTTGAAACGTGGAACGAATGTAAATTACAAATCACAAGTTTTGAAGGTGCACAATACAAGTCATTTCCAACCGCTGAATCTGCAAAAACAGCACTCCAAGGAAATTATAGAGACTATATAGGGAAGTCTAAAAAACTCACTACTGGCCTCTCCGAGGCACGCTTGAAATTGATAGGCCAGCCCAACTATAATTCGATAGCTGTCGATGCAGCATCGAGTGGAAACCCAGGAATAATGGAGTATCGAGGTGTGGACACTCAGTCTAAAAAACAGCTATTTCATAAAGGTCCATTTGACCAGGGAACCAATAATATTGGGGAGTTTTTGGCACTGGTACATGGATTGGCGCTTTTAAAACAAAAAGACAGTCAACGAATTCTGTATACAGACTCAAGAACGGCAATGAGCTGGGTCAAAAAAAAACAGTGTAACACCAAATTGCAGAGATCCCCTAAGAACGCCCAATTGTTTGATCTTGTAGATCGCGCGGTGAAGTGGCTTAAAAACAATGCGTATGAAACGACTATTGTAAAATGGGAAACCAAAGCATGGGGTGAAATTCCGGCAGATTTTGGACGCAAATAAGTTATGTCATTCCTCTGAGGAATATCTTTTTATAAAGACTAAAAAATGCGTAACTTTGCGCCATAATTTTTATAGTATTTTATGAGTAAACTAGTAATTGTAGGCACCGTAGCATTTGATGCCGTTGAAACCCCTTTTGGAAAAACCGATAAAATTCTTGGTGGATCTGCTTCATACATAGGGCTTTCTGCCTCGCAATTTGAGGTTGATAGTGCCATTGTTTCTGTTGTTGGAGGCGATTTTCCTCAAGCTTATTTAGATCTTTTTTCAGATAGAGATATTGACATCTCTAGTATTGAAATGATTAAAGAGGGCAAAACATTTTTTTGGAGTGGACGCTATCACAATGATATGAACTCTAGAGATACATTAGCAACAGAGCTCAACGTCTTAGAAAACTTTCAACCGATCGTGCCAAAGACATACCAAGATGCGAGCATTTTGGTCTTAGGAAATTTACATCCATTTGTCCAATCGAGTGTTTTAGATCAAATGACAAACACTTCGACATTAGTTATTTTGGATACCATGAATTTTTGGATGGATAACGCACTCGAACCGTTGATTGAAGTGATCAAACGCGTCGATGTTATTACCATCAATGACGAAGAAGCGCGTCAACTTACAGGAGAACACTCTTTAGTAAAGGCTGCTCAAAAAATTCACGCCATGGGACCTGAATATGTAGTAATCAAAAAAGGAGAACACGGTGCATTATTATTTAACCATGCCAATGTGTTTTGTGCACCGGCATTGCCGTTAGAGTCTGTTTTTGACCCTACAGGCGCAGGAGATACTTTTGCAGGAGGGTTTGCAGGGTTTTTAGCACAATCAGAAAACATATCATTTGAAAACATGAAAAAAGCGGTTATCTACGGATCCACGCTTGCCTCATTTTGTGTCGAAAAATTTGGAACGGAGCGCCTCGAATCACTAAGGCCTGAAGAAATACGCGCCCGCCTTAAAGCGTTTAAAGAATTAACGCAATTTGAAATTGAATTAACAAACTAATAAAACGCGCCATATTTGGCGCGTTTCTTTTTTAATAATATTTAAATATCTAATAAAAACACTCCAATGAGCGATGCTATAAAACATGAATGTGGAATTGCACACATCAGACTTTTAAAACCATTAGATTTTTACAAAAAGAAGTACGGTACGGCTTTTTATGGCATTAATAAGATGTACCTTATTATGGAAAAGCAGCACAACCGTGGTCAAGATGGCGCAGGGTTTGCTAGTATAAAATTAGACATGCAGCCCGGAGAGCGCTACATAAGCCGTGTGCGCTCAGTCGCCCAACAACCCATTCAAGATATTTTTTCGCAAATCAATTTGCGTATCAATGATGTGTTAGAAGCCCACCCTGAAGTAGCTGATGATACGGAGGCACAAAAAAAGATAGTGCCTTATTTAGGGGAAGTTCTATTAGGACATGTCCGATATGGGACGTTTGGAAAAAACAGCGTCGAAAGTGTTCATCCTTTTTTGAGACAAAATAATTGGATGCACCGAAATGTGATTTTAGCAGGAAACTTTAATATGACTAATGTTAAAAGTCTATTTAAAAATCTTGTTGAAATTGGACAGCACCCTAAAGAGTACACGGATACAATTACCATCATGGAGAAAATAGGACATTTTCTAGATGATGCGGTTTCAAAATTATACAAAAAGCTTAAAAAAGAAGGGTATAACAAAATGGAGTGTTCGCCATTGATTGCAGAACGACTCAATCTTAAGAAAATATTAACCAAAGCGGCCAAAAATTGGGACGGTGGATATGCAATGGCTGGACTCCTAGGTCATGGCGATTCTTTTGTTTTAAGAGACCCTTCTGGGATCCGTCCTGCGTATTATTATATGGACGATGAAGTGGTTGTAGTGGCTTCAGAGCGCCCTGTGATTCAAACTGTTTTTAATGTCGATTTTGATCAAGTTCACGAATTGCCCCCAGGAACCGCCATTATCACTAAAAAATCAGGCGAAACGTCTATTGATCAAATTCTTGAACCTTTAGAGCGGCAGGCGTGTTCATTTGAACGAATTTATTTTTCTAGAGGGAGTGATGCTGAAATCTATCAAGAACGAAAATTATTAGGAAAATTGATTGTTCCTGAAGTATTGAAGCAGGTTGATTACGATATAAAAAACTCCGTATTTTCCTACATTCCTAATACCGCTGAAACCTCATTCTTTGGAATGATTGAAGAAGTTGAGGAATATTTAAACAAAAAGAAAACAGAAAAAATATTAAACGGGACACGATCCTTGTCTGCTGAAAAAGTCACTCAGATTCTTTCAGAACGCACTCGCATCGAAAAAATAGCTATCAAAGACGTTAAACTTCGAACATTTATTACCGAAGATAGCAGTCGTGATGATTTGGTTGCACACGTGTATGATGTGACTTATGGCGTTATTAAGCCAGAGGATAACCTTGTGATTATTGATGACAGCATCGTACGAGGGACGACTTTAAAGAAAAGTATCCTAAAAATGATGGATCGTTTGTCACCCAAGCGAATCGTTGTGGTGTCTTCCGCTCCGCAAATTCGGTATCCAGATTGTTATGGAATTGACATGG
>Ga0209094_1000529_pt1 | contig 27684 bp, 25 predicted proteins | sample COGITO_mtgs_1004_2_FD_184790 | JGI IMG/M metagenome (GOLD analysis project Ga0209094, IMG submission 184790) | Pelagic marine microbial communities from North Sea - COGITO_mtgs_100430 (SPAdes) (version 2) | ecosystem: Environmental > Aquatic > Marine > Epipelagic ... | reverse complement strand
GAGTTCGTTACTGTAAGTGAAGTTGCTATTATGATGGATGTTCCAGTAACCAATATTATTTCTTCTTGTATGATGCTTGGAATGATGGTGACCATGAATCAGCGTTTAGATGCTGAAACTTTGGTGATTGTTGCAGAAGAGTTTAATTATACGGTAGAATTTATAGGAGCTGAAGTAGAAGAAGCGATTGAAGAAGTTGAAGACAAACCGGAAGATATGATTACCCGTGCGCCAATTATTACGGTGATGGGACATGTAGATCACGGAAAGACGTCTTTATTAGATTATATTAGAAAAGCAAATGTAATAGAGGGAGAAAGCGGAGGAATTACGCAACATATTGGAGCCTATTCTGTAGCCGTTGGCGAACAACAAATTGCATTTTTAGATACACCAGGTCACGAAGCGTTTACCGCTATGCGAGCCCGTGGTGCACAAGTAACCGATTTAGTAATTATTGTAGCCGCAGCAGATGATGATGTGATGCCGCAAACGAAAGAAGCAATTTCTCATGCACAAGCTGCAGGAGTCCCAATTATTTTTGCAATCAATAAGATTGACAGGCCCAATGCCAATCCAGACAATGTAAAAACACAATTAGCAGCTATGAATTTATTAGTTGAAGATTGGGGAGGTAGTATTCAATCGCAAGATATTTCTGCAAAAACTGGAGAAGGAATTCCAGAATTGTTAGAGAAAGTTTTATTAGAGGCTGAGGTTTTAGAATTAAAAGCAAACCCGAATAAAAATGCAGTTGGTGCGGTTGTGGAAGCATTACTAGATAAAGGTAGAGGATATGTTTCTACGATTTTAGTACAAGCAGGAACCTTAAAAATTGGAGATTACTTATTGGCTGGTAAACACAGTGGTAAAGTAAGAGCCATGTTTGATGATAAAGGAAACAACTTGAAAGAAGTTGGTCCTTCAACGCCAGTATCTATCTTAGGATTGGATGGAGCGCCACAAGCAGGAGATAAATTCAATGTATTTGATGACGAACGAGAAGCAAAACAAATTGCATCGAAACGTTCTCAATTACAACGTGAGCAATCTGTTCGAACTCAGAAAACATTAACCTTAGATGAAATTGGACGTAGAATTGCATTGGGAGACTTTAAAGAGTTGAACATTATCTTAAAAGGAGATGTAGATGGTTCTGTAGAAGCATTGACAGATTCTTTCCAGAAATTATCTACCGAAGAAATTCAAGTAAATATTTTACATAAAGGAGTTGGAGCCATTACAGAAAGTGATGTGTTATTAGCAACTGCTTCAGATGCAATTATTGTAGGTTTTAACGTTCGTCCGCAAGGAAACGCGAGAATCATTGCAGATAGAGAAGAAGTAGATATTAGAACGTATTCTATTATTTATGATGCAATTGGTGACTTAAAAGATGCAATGGAAGGAATGTTATCTCCAGACATGAAAGAGGAAATCAGTGGTAATGTAGAAATTAGAGAGGTGTATAAAATCTCGAAAGTGGGGAACATTGCAGGATGTATGGTCATCTCTGGTAAAATCTTTAGAGATTCTAAAATTAGAATTATTAGAGACGGAATCGTTGTTCATGACGGTGTATTGACCTCTTTAAAACGTTTCAAAGACGATGTAAAAGAAGTAGCCAAAGGATATGATTGTGGACTTCAATTAAAAGGTTATAATGATATTCAAGAAGGAGATACTATTGAAGCTTATAAAGAAGTAGCAGTAAAGAAAAAATTGAAATAATATTTTCAATATCGTTCAAAAAAAACGCCGCAATTTGCGGCGTTTTTTTTTGGTTGTAATTTTTTTATTTACTTATTGGAATGATGATAGCACCTGAGAACTTCTTACTTATTTCTCTCAATCCTTTGGCGGCCTCTAAAGTTGTTTTGTAACTACCAACTTGTATTTTCCATTCTGGTGCATTGTATTTTAAATAGGTCTCTATCGATGGAAATTCGATGCGAAATTTCGCTCTAATAGTCTTCACACGTTTTTCACTTCCGTTGTAAAGCTGAATGCGATACCCAATGCCTTTGCGCTCATTGTAGTCTCTTTTTTTCTCAATAATAGCACGAATGCTGTCATTATCATTGTTTTGTGATTGTGCGTAGCTGGTGGAATTCCCAAGGCAAAATAAGCAGGCAAAAGTGAGTAAAATAGCTTTTATGTTCATCGTTTATATTCTTTCTACAAAAGTAACAACTTGTTACATACTATATTGCAAAATATCTTATTTAGAATTATTATAAATTGATATTTAAGATTCCATTCGCTTTTAAAAATTTAGCAATAAGTAGTACTTTTGTGCAACTGAATCACGGGTTAATTTTGATTCAGTTTTTAACTAGAATATTTAAATTATAGTTGTAAATATGAAAAGTGTAGCATTGCACAATAGACTTACGAGTTTGCTTTTTAAAAGTATCACATTTCTTTTATTATTCGCATTCACTCTTTCCTCAAACGCACAAGATGTAGATGAGGCTCGTCACAAAGAAGGAAAAAATTTATTTAAATCTCAATGTGCTTCTTGTCACAAGTTAGACAAAAAGTTGATTGGGCCAAAATTAGGTGGTGTGGAGTCTCGTAGAGAGAACGACTGGCTGAAGTCTTGGATTAAAAACAACGCAGCGTTAAGAGCTTCAGGGGATGCAGATGCCATTGCCATTTATGAAGAATACAACGGTTCTGTGATGACTGCTTTTCCAGCTTTGACAGATCAAAATATTGATGATATTTTATATTATACCACAGTCGGTGAAATCAAAAAAGTTGCTGAGGTAACAGCTGAAGGAACCGGAACTGATGGTGGTGCCACTGGAGGAGCTCCTTCTTGGGTGATTATGATTTTAGCCGCGGCGATTATCGTTGCCTTTATCATGATTGCTTCATTGTTGAAGCAAGTCAATGAGTTAAAAGGAAACAAAAAGAAAGACTCAGAAATACAGTCAAATCTTAAAAGAGACTTGCAAGAATTATGGGCAGGAATTAAAAAGAATACATTCTTACATGTGTTGTTTGTCATCTTCGCGCTGTTGATGTCTGCATATGTATTATTTGGAACTTTATTTAGTGTAGGTGTAGATCAAGGATATCAGCCGGTGCAACCGATTGTATTCTCTCACAAAATACACGCAGGAGATAATAAAATTGACTGTCAATACTGTCACTCTTCCGCAAAGCATAGTAAGCACTCTGGAATTCCTTCGGTGAATGTTTGTATGAACTGTCACAAAAGTATTGCTGAAGTTGCAGACAATACAGTGGTTGTTTTAGAAGACAGAACCTTAGAGAAAGCAGAATTAGATAAAGAAATTGCAAAAGTATATAAAGCTGCAGGTTGGGACGCAGAGGAATTAGAATATACAGGAGATACAAAGCCAATCAAATGGGTGCGCATTCACAATTTACCTGATTTTGTATATTTCAATCACTCACAACACGTTACTGTTGCAGGGGTTCAATGTCAGAAATGTCATGGTCCAGTTGAAGAAATGGAAGAGTTGTATCAACATGCTCCATTAACAATGGGTTGGTGTATTGACTGTCACAGAGAAACAAATGTAGATTTAAAAGGAAACGAATATTACGCAAAAATTCACGAGCAATTAGCTAAAAAGTACGGTGTAGATAAAGTTACAGCGGCTCAGTTAGGTGGATTAGAGTGTGGTAAGTGTCATTATTAATCAAAGAAGAGAATTGTTTTTTGTTGCAGTGAAAACGAACAACAAAAACTAAAAACTAATACCAATAAGTAAATGGCTTCAATCAAAAAATACTGGAAAAGTGTTGAAGAACTAAAAGATAGTTCTGTTGTTGAAACGCTAAGTAAAAATGAATTTGTAGAAAACATTCCTACAGATGATTTTTTAGGTGATAAAGAAACACTTGAGACTTCTTCTACTTCGCGTAGAGACTTTTTAAAGTATGTTGGCTTTACAACCGCAGCAGCATCGTTAGCTGCCTGTGAAGGGCCGGTGATCAAATCGATTCCTTACGTAGTAAAACCAAACGATATTATTCCTGGAGTTGCAGATTGGTTTGCAACAACAGTAGCAGATGGATACGACTTTGCGAATGTTTTAGTAAAAACAAGAGAAGGGCGTCCAATCCAAATCATGCCAAACAAAGAGGCAAATGGAACTACAAATGCAAGAGTGCAAGCTTCTGTATTGTCGTTGTATGATGAAAGCCTTCGTTTGAAAGAGCCTACTAAAGGTGGAAACGCAATTTCTTGGGCGGATGCCGATGCAGAAATTGGAGCTACGCTAGCTGCTTTAAGAGCTGCAAACAAACCAGTTGTTTTATTAACAGGTACCATGGCAAGTCCCTCTACAACCAAAATTGTAGGAGAATTTACCGCTGCATATCCAAACGTAAAACATGTGGTATATGATGCCGTTTCAGAAAGTGGAGCTGCAGATGCTTTTCAAGAAGTATATGGCAAAAGAGCATTGCCAAATTATCATTTAGACAAAGCGGAAGTAATCGTTTCTTTTGAAGCCGATTTCTTAGGTGATTTTCACGGAGGTTTTGAGAAAGCATATGTTGCTGGAAGAAAACCTGAAAATGGAAAAATGTCTTACCATGTTCAGTTAGAAAGTAACATGTCATTAACAGGTGCAAATGCAGATAAGCGTATGGTTGTAAAACCATCCGATCAAGTATTCGCCTTGTTAAATCTATACAATGCCCTCTCAGGAAACAATGTTGCTTCGAAAGCAACTGCCCAAGATGCAGCCATCAAAAAATTAGCAGCTACCTTACAAAAGGCAGGTTCTAAAGCGGTTGTTTTAACAGGTTTAAATGATAAGAACGCACAATTAATTACCTTAGAAATCAATCGAATTTTAGGTAGTGAAATTATTGATGTAACAAATACCTTAAACATTCGCCAAGGAAACGATGCAGATGTTGCACAAATGGTTGCAGATTTAAAATCTGGAACGCTTGCAGGTGTTGTTTCATATAATGTAGATCCTGTTTATAGTTTAGCAAATGGACAAGAATTTGCAACGGCTTTAAAAGATAAATTATCAGTAGCAATTGCTGTCGAGAATAACGATACGGTTGCCGCTTCAAATTATGTATTACCAGCAACTCACTTTTTAGAGAGTTGGGGAGATGTTTCTATTTCTGAAGGAAACTACAGTTTAGTTCAGCCAACCATTCAGAAACTATTCAAAACACGTCAAATTCAAGAAGTTTTATTAGCTTGGTCAGGAAGTTCAACTTCTTACTACGATTATTTAAAATCTTTTTGGTCTTCAAACGTGTTGGGAGGAGCTTCATGGAACACTGCATTGCACAATGGTTTCTTTACAAAAGAAGTTTCCAAAACGGTTGCACTGAAATCAGTATCACTTTCAGAGGCATTGGTTCTTTATACCTCTACTGGTTTAGGAGATGGGAAACAGGCAAACAATCCTTGGTTGCAAGAATTTCCAGATCCATTAACAAGAGCTTCTTGGGACAATTACTTAACCATTTCTATGGCAGACGCCAAGAAATTAGGGTTTACCAATCCAATAAAAGACAATGGAGCGATTGATGGGGATTATGCAAATCTGACTCTTAATGGAGTAACAGTTGCCAATGTTCCTGTATTAATTCAACCAGGTCAAGCACCAGGATCTATCGGTCTTGCTTTAGGATATGGTAGAACACTCGGTTTTAAAGATGAAATGAAAGTAGGAGTCAATGCCTACCCATTATATAAAGATGCCAACACAGTACAATACGGTGTTGCTATCGAAAAAGTATCCTGCTTGTACACAAGTACAAAAAACAATTGCAGGACGTCACGATATCTTAAAAGAAGTTTCTTTAAAAGATTATGTGAATATCGATCCAAAAGATCATAAAAACGGTTGGAACATTCCAGCAATGGTTTCTTACGATCATCAAGAAGTGGAGGCGAAGTCTATTGATTTATGGGCCGAGCACAATCGAGAAGTTGGACACCATTTCAATCTTTCTATCGATTTAACCTCTTGTACCGGTTGTGGATCATGTGTTGTAGCATGTCATGCAGAAAACAATGTACCCGTAGTTGGTAAAAACGAAGTAAGAGTTGGTCGAGATATGCACTGGTTGCGTATCGATAGATACTATTCTTCAGGAGTAGAAGAAGAATACAGAGCGGCAACAGGTCATGAACCAACATCTCCAAAAGTGAGAAAGTTTGCAACAGACGAATTGGGCTTAAGTAGAGCTGATATGTATGCTGCTATTGAAACTGAGGCAGAAAATCCTCAAGTTACTTTCCAGCCAATGATGTGTCAGCACTGTAACCATGCTCCTTGTGAGACGGTTTGTCCAGTAGCTGCAACTACACACAGTAAACAAGGTCAAAACCACATGGCTTACAACAGATGTGTGGGAACAAGATATTGTGCAAACAACTGTCCATATAGAGTACGTCGTTTCAACTGGTTCAATTACTCAAACAACAATGAGTTTGATTTCCACATGAACAACGAGTATGGTAAAATGGTTTTAAATCCAGATGTAGTTGTTCGTTCTAGAGGGGTGATGGAAAAATGTTCTATGTGTATTCAAATGACACAAGCAACCATTTTGAAAGCCAAGAAAGAAGGAAGGAAAATTGAAGCAGGAGAATTTGCAACAGCATGTTCATCAGCTTGTACAACAGGATCTTTACAGTTTGGTGATGTAAACAACGAGAAAGAAGTTGTTACAAAGTTAGCTGCAGATAAAAGAGCTTATCATGTTTTAGATTATCTACAAACGAAACCGAATGTAGTGTATCAAGTGAAGGTTAGAAATACAAACGAAGCGTAATTAAAAATTAAGATATAAAAATATGTCTCATTACGAAGCATCCATTAGAGAACCTTTAGTACTCGGTGATAAAAGTTATCACGATATTACTGAAGATATTGCAAAACCTATCGAAGGTCAGGCAAATAAAAATTGGTATATAGCTTTCTATATTTCTTTAGCAGCAATGTTATGGGGATTTGGTTGTATCTTTTATACTGTTGGAACCGGAATTGGGGTTTGGGGATTGAACAAGAACATTGGATGGGCTTGGGATATTACAAACTTTGTATGGTGGGTAGGTATCGGTCACGCCGGAACTTTAATCTCAGCAGTACTTTTATTATTCCGTCAAAAATGGAGAATGGCCATTAACCGTTCTGCGGAAGCCATGACGATCTTTGCCGTTTTTCAGGCAGGATTGTTTCCAATTATTCACATGGGTAGACCTTGGAATGCTTATTGGGTATTGCCAATTCCGAATCAATTTGGTTCTTTATGGGTAAACTTTAATTCGCCATTACTTTGGGATGTATTTGCAATTTCTACCTACCTATCTGTATCATTAGTATTTTGGTGGACAGGTTTACTTCCAGATTTCGCAATGATTCGTGATAGAGCAGTAAAACCTTTTCAAAAGAAAATATATGCCTTATTATCATTCGGTTGGTCGGGAAGAGCAAAAGATTGGCAACGTTTTGAAGAAGTATCTTTGGTGTTAGCTGGTTTGGCAACTCCATTAGTACTTTCTGTACACACGATTGTATCGATGGATTTTGCAACTTCAATCAATCCAGGATGGCACTCAACAATTTTCCCTCCTTATTTCGTAGCTGGAGCAATCTTTTCAGGATTTGCAATGGTACAAACTTTATTAGGGATTATGAGAAAGGTGACCAATATGGAAGATTACATTACCCGTATGCACATTGAGTATATGAACATTGTAATTATCCTAACAGGTGGTATTGTTGCCGTAGCCTATGCAACTGAATTTTTTATCGCATGGTATACCGGTTCTCCTTATGAAAACTATACATATTTATCTGTAGGTGCTGCAACTGGACCTTATGCTTGGGCATTCTGGTCATTAATCATCTTCAATATTATTACACCACAATTATTATGGTTCAAAAAAATAAGAAGAAGTTTTATATGGACTTTCATTATTTCAATTGCCATTAACATTGGGATGTGGTTTGAGCGTTTTGATATTATTGCGATTGTTTTAAGTAAAGGACACTTACCATCAACCTGGTGGCGTTTTGAACCTACTTTCGTTGATGTTGGTATCTTTATTGGAACCATTGGTTTCTTCTTCGTATTATTTTTATTGTACGCAAGAACATTCCCAGTAATCGCGCAAGCGGAAGTAAAAACTATTTTAAAATCTTCGGGTGAGTTTTACAAGAAGAGAAGCGAACAAGGAATTCCTACTAAGCCAGCTATTGTTGCTTTAAATGCAACGAGCAAGAAGGAAGATTCTGATAACAATTTAAACGGATAATTATGGAATCATCAAAAGTTATTCACGCGTTTTATACCGATGACGAAGTTTTGTTAGATGCAGTAAAAACTGTAAAAGCAGCACACCATCACATTGAAGAAGTATTTTGTCCATTCCCAGTTCACGGCCTAGACAAAGCCATGGGATTAGCACCAACAAGACTTGCCATTACCGCATTTTTGTACGGAATTACAGGTTTAGCTTTTGCTATTTGGATGACAAATTATATGATGATCGACGACTGGCCACAAGACATTGGTGGAAAGCCAAGTTTTAGTTGGGTAGAAAACATGCCAGCCTTTGTGCCAATCATGTTTGAATTGACCGTATTTTTTGCAGCCCATTTAATGGTAATCACTTTTTATATGAGAAGTAGAATTTGGCCTTTTAAGGATGCAGAAAATCCAGATCCAAGAACTACAGATGACCATTTTTTAATGGAAATCCCAGTGCATAACAACGAAGCAGAATTGACTTCTTTGTTAAGTGAAACTGGCGCAGTAGAAATTAACGTAGTAGATAAGCACTAATCAATAGATAATGAAGAATTTTAAATTAATTATCGTTTTAGTAATTGTTGCAAGTTTAGCTTCTTGTGGCGATAAGAGAACTCCACAAATGCAATACATGCCAGACATGTATGAATCGATTCCTTACAATGCAGATGCAGAAAATGGATTGAAAGGAAACCCTGTGAATAGCAAACCTGTAGCTGGTACCATCCCAAGAGGAGGTCACCCTGCTTATGATATCGCAGATAACAACGAAGGATACGAGAAAGCGAAAGCAGACTTAAAAAACCCTTTAGAACTTACCGAAGAAAACTTGGCAAATGGAAAGTCTATGTACACCATATACTGTACTTCTTGTCATGGTAAAAAAGGAGATGGAAATGGACATTTATCCAAAACAGAGAAATTCTTAGGGATTCCAAATTATAAAGACAGAGACCTTACAGAAGGGAGTATCTATCATGTTTTAATGCACGGTAAAAACTTAATGGGTTCTCATTCATCTCAATTAACATATAACGAACGTTGGCAAATTGTTCAATACGTAGAAGTTTTACGTGCTGATTTGTTAAAATAAAGTTTAAAAAGAAAGAATACGAAAGATATGTATCAATTCTCAGGTAGATTAAAAACATTCTCATTAGCCCTTATAGTATTGGGGTTTGTTGGGTTGGCGTATAGTTTTTATAATGGCTCTCAAAAGACATTAGAAGACGCAAAACATGCAATTGAAGCTGCAAGTAATGACGCCCATGGTGGTGGACATGGTGAAGCAGCAACACCTCATGCAGCGGAAGCAAGCCATGACTCGCATGCAGTAAAAACAGATAAAGAAGCACATGCTGCTATGATACATGCTTCCGAAGACAAAGATACATCTCATGGTGATGCTCATGCTAGTTCAGAAGCACACGGTACATCTCACGATGATGAACATGCCACTCATGTTTTACATCAATTACAAAACAGACCTTGGTCCGCATTTTATGTAGCCTTGTTCTTCTCTTTAGGATTGACACTATTGGTATTAACGTTTTATGCAATTCAACGTGTTGCACAAGTTGGATGGTCAGTAGTTATCTTAAGAGTGATGGAAGCAATAACAGCAAACTTACTTCCGGTCTCTATCATTATGATCCTAGTTTTGGCCGCATCAGTAATGCATATCAATCATTTATTTCCATGGATGGCAGAAGGTGTTTTTGATCCTGAAAGCGACAAGTACGATGCTATTATCGATGGAAAATCAATTTGGATGAATGCTACTGGTTTTATGTTAAGAAGTATTGCATACTTAGTAATTTGGAATGTTTATAGATTCTTAATTCGAAAAGGTTCTATCAAAGAAGATACTGCAAACGACGGAAACAAGACCTATAAGAAAAACTACAACATGTCTGTTATTTTCTTATTCTTATTCATGATCACAGAATCGATGATGTCTTGGGATTGGATTATGGGATTAGACCCACACTGGTTCTCAACCTTATTCGGGTGGTATGTATTGGCAACTTTATTAGTAAGTGCTTTAACAGTAATTGCGTTTGTAACTATTTATTTACGTTCTAAAAATGCCTTACCAGGAATCAATGACAGTCACATTCATGATTTAGCAAAATTTATGTTTGGTTTTTCTGTATTCTGGACCTACTTATGGTTTGCACAGTTCATGCTAATTTGGTATGCAGACATTCCAGAAGAAACAACGTATTTCGTAGCTAGATTTACAGAGTATAAATTACCGTTCTTAGGAATGGTTGTTATGAACTTTGTATTTCCAATATTACTATTAATTAACAGTGATTTTAAAAGCAGACCTTGGTTTGTGTTTATCGGAGGAACTGTTATCTTAATGGGACATTATGTAGACGTATTTGTAATGGTAATGCCATCAACAGTAGGAGCTCAGTGGTCCTTTGGAATCCCTGAATTAAGTGCAATCTTTTTCTTTATAGGATTGTTTATTTATACTACTTTTAGTGCATTTGCCAAAGCAAATCCTATTACGAAAGGAAATCCATTCTTAAAAGAGAGTGAGCATTTTCACTATTACAACATCGAACACACAGGAGAAGGATCTGGAGATCACCATTAATAATAATTGAATTAAAAAATTAAGACAAAATAAATATGTTAGCTTTATTTTATATTTTTATAGGTGTTGCAATTGGAGTCAGTTTTTGGCAGATTACCAGAGTAATGAACTTAAGATCTGTGATCGCTGATGATCACGATAATGACAAACAGGGAAAGTACTTTTTAGCCTTTACGGTATTCTTTTATGCAATGATGATTTATTGCTTATTAGCAATGAATGTATTGATGTTGCCAGAATCTGCTTCTATCGAAGGAGAACATGACGACAACCTTTTCAACATTACATTTTGGTTGATTGGTATTGTCCAATTTATCATGCAGTTTTTAATCTTTTACTTCACTTACAAGTACAGAGGAAGAAAAGATAGAAAGGCTAAGTTTTTTGCAGACAGTCATCAATTAGAAATTATTTGGACCATTATACCAGCAGTAGTATTGGTAGTTTTAATCGGATACGGATTATGGCAATGGAATGAAGTAATGGATCTATCTGATGAGAAAGATGCCGTTGTTATTGAAGTGTATTCACAACAATTTAGATGGGATGCTCGCTATGCAGGAGAAGACAATACTCTAGGGTTAGGAAATGTAAATTACATAGACATTGATAACCTCAATACAATGGGTGTTGATATGTCAGATCCAAATGCACAAGACGATAAACAAGTAACAGAATTGGTACTTCCAAAAGGAAGAAAAATACACTTTAAGTTCCGTTCACAAGATGTGCTTCACTCGGCATACATGCCACACTTTAGAGCACAAATGAATTGTGTGCCAGGAATGGTAACTGAGTTTGGTTTTACACCAAAGTACACAACTGAAGAAATGAGGTTGAATCCAGAAGTTATGGATAAAACAAATGCGATTAATAAAATTAGAAAAGCCAAAGGAGAAGACCCTTATGAGTTTGATTATCTACTTTTATGTAACAAAATTTGTGGACAGGCCCATTTCAACATGCAAATGAAAATTACCGTCTTAGAACAAGATGAGTATGACAAATGGATTGCAGCCAGACCAACATTAGCAGAAGTAATTAAAAAATAATTTAGACACTACAAATCAATAAGATTATGTCAGAGCATCACCATAAAGAAACATTTGTAACAAAATACATTTTTAGTCAAGATCATAAAATGATTTCAAAACAATTCCTAGTAACAGGAATGTTTATGGGAATTATAGCGGTTTTAATGTCCATGTTGTTCCGTTTACAATTAGCATGGCCAGATACCTCATTTACAATCATTGAAGCCTTCCTTGGATCGCATCAAACAAATGGGATTATGGATCCAGACATCTATTTAGCCCTTGTAACGATTCATGGTACTATTATGGTATTTTTCGTACTTACTGCAGGTCTAAGTGGTACTTTTTCAAACTTACTAATCCCCTTGCAAATTGGTGCAAGAGATATGGCTTCAGGATTTCTAAACATGATCTCATACTGGCTGTTCTTTTTATCTAGTGTTGTGATGGTGATTTCATTATTTGTTGAAGCAGGACCCGCTTCTGCTGGTTGGACCATTTATCCTCCTTTATCTGCATTGCCACAAGCAATACCAGGATCAGGAGCAGGAATGACCTTATGGTTAGTGTCTATGGCGATTTTTATTGCCTCTTCATTAATTGGAGCATTAAACTACATCGTAACGGTTCTAAACCTACGTACAAAAGGAATGCACATGACTAGATTGCCGCTAACAATGTGGGCATTCTTCATTACCGCAATTATTGGAGTAGTATCATTTCCAGTATTGTTATCTGCAGCCTTATTACTAATTTTTGATAGAAGTTTTGGAACGTCATTTTTCTTATCAGATATTTTCATCTCGGGTGAAGTATTGCATTACCAAGGAGGTTCACCAGTATTGTTTGAACACTTATTTTGGTTTTTAGGACACCCAGAAGTATATATTGTATTATTACCCGCATTAGGAATTACCTCAGAAGTAATTTCTACCAATTCAAGAAAACCAATTTTTGGATACCGTGCAATGATCCTATCTATTATGGCCATCGCATTCTTGTCTACAATCGTTTGGGGACACCACATGTTTATTTCAGGAATGAATCCATTCTTAGGATCTGTATTTACATTTACCACCTTATTAATTGCAATTCCATCTGCCGTAAAAGCATTCAATTACTTAACGACACTATGGAAAGGAAACCTTCAATTAAATCCAGCAATGTTATTCTCTATCGGTTTGGTATCTACTTTCGTAACAGGAGGTTTAACCGGATTGGTTTTAGGAGATTCAGCATTAGACATCAATATTCATGATACCTATTTCGTAGTCGCTCACTTTCACTTAGTAATGGGAGTCTCTGCAATTTTCGGAATGTATGCTGGTGTGTACCACTGGTTCCCAAAAATGTATGGTAGAATGATGAACAAAACATTAGGGTACTGGCACTTCTGGATCACAATTATTTGTGCATACGGAGTATTCTGGCCAATGCACTTTATTGGATTGGCAGGATTACCAAGAAGATATTATACCAATACAGAATTTCCAATGTTTGACGATTTAGCAGACATCAATGTAGTAATTACAATATTCGCTTTAGTAGGAGGTGTGGCACAACTAATTTTTATCGCCAACTTCTTTATCTCTATGTATAGAGGACCAAAAGCAACTCAAAACCCATGGAAGTCTAATACTTTAGAATGGACGACACCTGTAGAACACATTCACGGTAACTGGCCAGGAAAAATTCCAGAAGTACACAGATGGGCTTATGATTATAGCAAGCGTGTAGACGCAGACGATGATGATAGTGATTTCTTACATGGTGAAGACTTTGTTTTACAAACAACACCATTACTTGAAGGCGAAGAAGCTTCATAGAAGCTAGATCCCTCAATATAAATATAAAAAACCTTTCCCAATACGGAAAGGTTTTTTGTTTGGTGAGAATCCTCAAAAATTGATTACAATTAATAGTATCTTTGTATTTATGAACGAGCATTTAAACCCAGAGAACAGCAACCTATCAAACGAAGATTTAGACGTAGAAAAAAAACTACGCCCCCTTTCCTTTGATGATTTTTCTGGACAAGACCAAGCCATCGAAAATCTAAAGATTTTTGTAGAAGCGGCAAATCAAAGAGATGAAGCTTTAGATCATACGCTTTTTCACGGACCTCCGGGTCTCGGAAAAACCACTTTGGCACATATTCTTGCGAATGAATTGCAAGTAGGAATTAAAGTAACTTCAGGACCTGTTTTAGACAAGCCCGGAGATTTAGCAGGTTTGTTGACCAACTTGGACGAACGAGATGTACTTTTTATTGATGAAATTCACCGTTTAAGCCCCATTGTAGAAGAATACCTGTATTCCGCTATGGAAGATTATAAGATTGATATCATGATCGAATCTGGTCCTAATGCCAGAACCGTACAAATAAACTTAGAACCTTTCACCTTAATAGGAGCAACCACTCGTTCAGGGTTGCTTACAGCACCTATGAGAGCTCGTTTTGGAATCAATAGTAGATTGCATTATTATACCACAGAACTCTTAACCACAATCGTCCAAAGAAGTGCTGACATTCTGAATGTTCCTATTTCTATGGAAGCCGCTATTGAAATTGCTGGTAGAAGTAGAGGAACTCCAAGGATTGCCAATGCATTACTTCGTAGAGTGCGAGATTTTGCACAAATAAAAGGAACCGGAAGCATTACCATAGAAATTGCGAAGTATGCTTTAAAAGCATTGAATGTAGATGCGCACGGTTTGGATGAAATGGATAATAAAATTTTAATTACAATTATTGATAAATTCAAAGGGGGACCAGTAGGTTTAAGTACCATTGCAACCGCTGTTAGTGAAAACACAGAAACCATAGAAGAAGTCTATGAACCCTTTTTAATTCAGCAAGGATTTATCATGCGAACTCCAAGAGGGAGAGAGGTTACAGAATTGGCCTACAAACACCTCGGACGTATAAAAGGAAGAAATACAGGTGAATTGTTTTAGAAAAACCAAGACACTCATAGTAGCCTGTTGTTCCTAATTAGTAATTGTCAAAAGTGAATCGCATACCGCGAAAACAAATGAACATAAAAAAAATCATACCTATTTTAGAATGGCTTCCTAATTATCAATCATCTCGATTTAATGGTGATTTAATTGCAGGAATCACCGTAGGTATTATTTTAATTCCGCAAGGGATTGCCTATGCTCTTATTGCCGGTTTACCCCCTATTTATGGTTTGTATTGTGCATTGTTACCTCAGATTGTCTATGCTATTTTTGGTACTTCCAGACAGGTTGCAATAGGACCTGTTGCTATGGATTCGTTAATTGTTGCAACTGGAGTATCTACATTGGCTTTGGTAGGGACAGACCGCTATATTTCAATTGCTATTTTATTAGCCTTACTGGTAGGAATAATTCAGTTTTTAATGGGCGTTTTTAAACTTGGGTTTTTGGTGAGTTTTTTATCAAAACCTGTTATTACTGGCTTTACATCTGCTGTTGCGCTTACCATAGGTTTGAATCAATTCCGAAATTTATTGGGTATTGACTTTATTCAGAGTGATCAAATACAATTTTTAATCGTTGATATTTGGCTTAAAATTACAGCGATCCATATACCTACTACGAGCATTGGTTGCATTGCAATGGTCATTATCATTTTATTTAGAAAAATCAACAAGAAAATTCCAAACGCTTTGATTGTTGTAATTTTAGGAATATTGGCAATGAAATACTTTGGTACCAACTTTCAAGACGTTGCCATCGTAAAAAACATTCCCGCTGGATTGCCAAGTTTTAGCATTCCAATATTCGACTTTCAGTTGATAAAACAACTCATGCCAATAGCACTTACTTTGGTTTTGGTGGGGTATTTAGAACTCATTTCTATTGGAAAAACCTTAGAAGTAAAACAAGACGAATACCGATTACGACCCAATCAAGAATTAATTGCCTTAGGATTGAGTAATATGGTAGGTTCTTTTTTTAAAGCCTATCCTTCCACCTCTAGTTTTTCACGTTCGGCTATCAATCAAGAAAGTGGAGCAACAACAGGGATGGCTGCTTTAATTTCTGTTGTAATGGTCGTCTTTACATTATTATTTTTAACGCCCTATTTCTACTATTTACCCAATACGGTTTTAGCGGCCATTATTATAATTGCCGTCTTCGGATTGATTAATTTCAGTGAGGGTTTTTATTTATGGAGAACGAATAAAATAGATTTTTGCCTGATGCTCATCACATTTATATCCACTTTAACCCTTGGGATTGAATATGGAATTTTAATTGGAGTCATTTCTTCATTAACACTAATCTCTTATAGGAAGATATTTCCAAAGAAGAGAAACCAGAAAAAAAATCGCGACCAATAACGCATACAATTAGCAGCTAAAAATTATCAAATGAAAAATTTATTAAGCCTTTTATTACTAAGTTTCTTTCTTCTAAATTGCAATCAAAAGCAAGTTGTAAAAACAATTACTACAATCAAAAGCAAGTTGTAAAAACAATTACTACCCTAGAATTGAAAGCATTACTAGCAAAAGAAAAAATACAATTATTAGATGTAAGAAGCCCAAAAGAAGTCAGCGATGGTTTTATAGAGACGGCTCTTTTTGCCAATTATTTTGATGCAGATTTTGTAGCACAAGCTGTGCAACAATTAGATGCCTCCAAACCTGTTTATTTGTATTGCAGAAGTGGAAATAGAAGCGGAAAGTCTGCCATCATACTCAAGGAAAAAGGATTTGAAGTGTATAATGTTCTCGGTGGCTACAAGATGTGGAACGAACAGTAAGATTGTGTAACAGTTGTTACCATTCGTTATTAAATGATTTGATATCTTTGTAAAACACTTTAAATAAAAAAAAATGATCGTTATAAAAATAGAAAACTTAAAATGTGGAGGCTGTGCAGCCACTATTAAAAAAGGATTGTTATCCATAGAAAATGTGGACGAAGTAGTTGTTGACGTAGAAAATGATACCGTTTCCATTAGTTCAAAAAATGTATTGATCGATTTGATAAAAGAAAAATTATCAAAATTAGGATACCCAGAAGTGGGGGATAAAAACACCCTAGTACACAAAGCAAAATCTTTTGTGAGTTGTGCCGTTGGTAGAATAGATGCTTAAAAAAAAAGGCGTGCTTATAGCACGCCTTTTTTTTGCTTTTATGCACACTACTTTTCTAGCAACATCCACCACCATCATAGTGGAACGTGGATTCTGAAAAGAAAATATCATCCCTTCCAATTGCTTTTAAAGCAGCGGCTGTTTTGTCACAAATTGCCAAAGGTTGGTTTTTTAGTAAAGTATGACCTTGCCCATCATCAAAATAATCTTCACTTCCATAATAGATCGCAGCTTTCCCGGTAAAAATACAAGGACCGTCTGCAGGCATCGGGTCTTTAATTGCAGCAACTTCAATAGATTCAATATATATTAATTCGTCCGTAGGATAATTTTTAGGATCTAAAATTCGATAAGGCTTTCTTGCTCTAATTTCAATCGTTCCAAACCCAGCATCCGTAAGTGCTTTCACATAGTCTGCAATAGTCAAGCTTCCACTCAAACACAATGCACGTAAACGGGCATCGTTTCGTAATTCATCATTCATGGGTTGTTCACAAGTTGGGTCACTCATAACCAATTTTCCATGTGGTTTTAAAACCCGGTACATTTCTGCAATGGCTTTTTTTAAATCATCGGATTTAAAGATATTGAACAAACAATTTTGTGCTGCTACATCTATAGAATTGTCTGCTACGGGTAAATCCATCGCGTCCCCTTTTCGCAAGTCTACAAAATCACTTTGAAACCAATCGTTTTGTTCCTCTGCAATTTTGAAGTTTTTACGAGAAGCCTCCAACATTTCATCCACAACATCCAATCCAATGACCCCACCTTTTGTTCGGTTGAAATAGGCAAACTGCAACAATTCCATTCCACCACCAACACCTACATACAGCATTTTTGGATTGTTAGTTAAATCTCTTGCATGCACGGTAGATCCACAACCATAGTTCATTTCTTGCATGATGCGAGGAATCTTAAGGCCTGGCAATTCCCAAATAGGATTTGTAGTGCAGCAAAGCCCAACATCAGGAGTTAATGCCGCTTGTTTGTATACATCATTGGTGGTTTCTAAATAACTCATAGTATTTTTTTCAGTGTTCGATTCACAGTTACAGTATGCAATTAAATACTGCTAAAAACTGTTCATTATATTTTACATTATTTTGATCAATTCTTTAAATATGGCAATCATCTTCGGTTCTGCTTTTCCTGCAATCGCAATGATTTCTGTAATATCTACCGGTTGTAAATTTTTCGGATCACATTCATCCGTTAAAACAGAAATAGCAGCACAGGGCAAGTTCAATTGTTTGGCAACAATTACCTCAGGTACGGTACTCATACCCACAGCATCTACCTCCAGAATTTGCAACATTCTGTATTCGGCTCTAGTTTCCAATTGTGGACCTACAACACTTGCATACACCCCTTCGTGCAATTGAATGTTCTTTTCTTTGGCAATGTTTTTTATTATTTGGTTGATTCCTTTTGAATACGGAGCCAACATATCTGCAAAAATATTCCCAAAATTATTTGCGCCTTTGAAGGCTAAAGGAGAACCTCCTTGTAAATTTAAGTGATCTTCGATCAACATTAAATCCCCTTTCTTATAAGTCAAGTTGATAGCCCCTGCTGCGTTAGAAACCAATAACTGTTGAATTCCCAATGCATGCATAGTGCGAATACCATAAGTAACTTCCCATAAATCATAGCCTTCATATACATGAAAACGTCCTGCCATAACAAGTACTTTTTTACCAGAAAACACTCCGTAAATTAATTTTCCAGAATGAAATTCCACCGTTGCTTGTGGGAAATTAGGAATTTCTGAATAGGCAATTTCTTTCTCTATTGAAATTTCATCCACTAATTTTCCCAGTCCAGTTCCCAATACAATTCCGATTGTTGGATCTGTAATTCCCGCTGCTTTTAAAAAAGCGACTGTTTCATTAAGTTGTTCTTGTTTCATGGTTCTTGCCGGGTCGAGCGCAGTTGAGACCTATATAAAGTTACCGCCTTGAAACTGCGCTTTTGTCTCTAATTATAGGACAAAGCTCAACGCGAGATGTATTAGTTTAAAAAATGTTGAAATGCGGGATGCTCTTTGATATCATCTAAAACATCTGCATCATTCAATTCGTTTAACAAATGTACTTTTTTATCTTTTAAATCGTTCAGTGTTTCCTCTCTTACTGTAGATGTTCCCCAGTTTTTATTCTTAAAAACATTTGGATGTACAGATTTCATGCCCAATAAGTAATATCCGCCGTCTTCAGCAGGCCCTATAACAACATCGTTTGATGCCAACTGTAAGAATCCCTTTTCAATAATTTCTTCTGATAAATCAATCAAATCACTGCCCACAATTAGTACTTTTTCATAACCATTTGCAAAAGCATCTTGAAAAGCATTTTGCATTCGGATACCTAAATCTTCACCCAATTGCTGTTTTTTTTGATAAATTTCACCATTCCAAAGGTCATCTTCTCTCACTTTTACGGAATAATAGACTGCCTTGTCACAGGCTATATTTTCGGTTACTTTTTTGGTATGCGCCAATAAAAATTTATAAATGGCCAATGCTTTTTCTGCTCCGATGGTCTTTGCTAATCGTGTTTTTACCTTTCCCAATTCTGGATTTCTTGTAAAAATTAAAAGTAGGTTTTTACTCATAGACTTTCTTTCCTTTTAAGAGCCATTTACTCCATTCTTTAGAAAAAACATGTATTTTCTCAGTGGCATTTCCGTTGGAGTCAAACACGAGATTTCCTTTATTTTTCCATTCGAAAATTCCTCCATATAAATTTAAAACATTTGTATACCCTGCCACTTTAAGTTTCTCTGCGATGTCTTCAGATCGGATTCCTAAGGAACAATACACCACAATTTTACTCTTTTTATTCGGTATTTTTTTGAGAGTTTCTTTGAGGTTGAAAGTAGTATAACCCACAAATTTTGCGTTTTTTAGATGACTTGTTTTGAATTCCTTTTTTTCCCGAACATCCAATAAAATCAAATTTGCTGCAGTTTTTTGTAATTGACCGAACATCCAATAAAATCAAATTTGCTGCAGTTTTTTGTAATTGATTTACAGATATATAAGGAATGCTTTCTGTGTTGTACATCTTCAATAAATTCTTCAAATTATTTTGAGAAAATACATTGGTAGTAATTAATAACAAAAAGGATAAAATTCGTATTTTCATAAAACAGTTCTTATGCGACTACCCCTTGACAACTACTTCCTGCACCTGCCGTACAGCCATAACAATGTTGATTGATAATGATATTTCTGTCTTGTAAAAGCGCTTCGTTATAGTCCCCAATGTGTTGTACCTTACTGGCCACCTTTAAATTCAACATCTGGTTGAAATCGCAATCGTATAAATACCCATCCCAACTGACCGAAATGGTATTGGTACACATCACATTTGCTACTGCTGTTGGATTGTAGGCATCTACCAAAGAAAACATGTAATCTTCATAGTTTTCAGAAGCAATTAAATAATCTAAAAATCTACTAATAGGCAAATTGGTAATGGCAAATAAGTTGTGAAAGTCAATGTTAAAGTCCGTTTTTAACGCTTTTTTAAAATCGTTTTCTAAGGCCATTTGATCGCCCGGTAAAAAGGCACCAGAAGGATTGTAAACCAAATCTAATTTTAAATCAGATCCTTCCCTTCCATATCCTACCTCATTAAGCATTTGTAGTGCTTTGATAGATTTGTCAAAAACACCATCACCTCGTTGTTTGTCAGTTTTTCCACGGGTCCAATGTGGCATTGAAGAAACAACATGGATGTTATGTTTTTTAAAGAACTTTGGTAATTCGTAGTATTTCTTATTTGCCCGAATAATGGTTAAGTTAGAGCGAACTATGAAATCTTTAATACCCGCTTTTGCAGCAGCTTCTACAAATTCTTTAAAATTTGGATTCATTTCTGGTGCACCACCCGTTAAGTCTAGCGTATGTGCTCCCGTATTTTTAATCACCTCCAAACATTGTTGCATGGTTTCTAAAGTCATGATTTCTTTCCGATCTGGACCTGCATCCACATGGCAATGCGCACAAACTTGATTGCACATATACCCTAAATTGATTTGAAGAATCTCTAATTTTTTGGGTTGTAGCGGAAACTGATGGGTTTCTTTTAGTTTGTTAGCAAATGTGGGCAATTCGCCATCAGCGAAAATTCCACTGGATAGAATTTCCATTTGACGGGCTGTATTTGCCAAATCATTGTTTCTTGCTAAAAGTGATTTTGTAGCCATTTTTATACGGTATTGTTTTTTCTCTTACATTTCTAATTTGTTCACTTTGTTCATCATTTGAACTCCGTGTACTAGAGCATTTGAACTCCGTGTACTAGAGTAGCACCACTTTTAATAGCAGCCCCTACATGAATCGCTTCCATCATTTGTTCTTTAGTAATGCCTCGCTCAAGGCCATCTTTGGTATAGGCGTCGATACAATAAGGACATTGTTCTGTATGTGCAACAGCCAAAGCAATAAGAGATTTTTCACGCGCTGTTAAAGCACCTTCTTCAAACACTTTTCCATAATAATCAAAGAATTTGTTTCCCAATTCTTCGCTCCATTCTGTGATTTTTCCAAATTTCCGCAAGTCGGAAGCATCATAATAAGGTTTTGCCATAATTTTATTTTTCGTTTAAATTCCAGTCATACGTTTTGTAACGAATCTGTGCATTTTTATCAATTGAAGTCTCCGAATATTGATTTAAGTACTCAATAATACTTCCTTTTTCTGTAAAATCCTCTTTAAACCAACTAAAAATTTTAGAGATTTTAATATTTTCATTGCTGATTTTATTTCTGGCAGTATCGTTGACAAATTCGGTCATTAATTTTTCTAATTCGGCATTTACATTTTCCTCTGTAAACGCAATATTCAATAATTTGGGGCAGGAAATAGAGGCACAATTCACACCTACATGAATTCTTGGATCTTTGTATTTTTTTCGTAAAATTTCATGCTCCAAATGATCCAAAGTGTATGTTTGATTTCCCACTTTTACAAATGGAATTTTCCAAGCAGTATTTCCTTCTTTCTTAATTGTTCGAATGCTTGTTATCGGATAATTATCTAAAACAATTTGTAGTGTATATGCATTATAAACATTGATCCAAAAGGCTTTTTTTTTGTCTTTAGACCAGGTGGTTTTAGGCGTTACTTTTTCTAAAGAAGTGAGATATAATCGCAATTTTTTTTGATTAAAATTTTTATAATCAACGATTCCTTCTTTGGTAACATGGGCTTGTAACAACTCATTATAAATTAATGTTTGTGCTGTTGCTTTTAGCGATAAAAAAACAATGATTAGTAAAAATATTTTTTTTAGCATCTTTTTTTTACGGTTTCTATTCCAAACAAAACTACTCAATTATCCGTGACTGTTTCTAAAAATAATGTTAATAGGGGTTTTGTAATTGTGAAAAACAAGGAACTGTTAGTTGTTTTTTTTTTGAATGCATCCTTTTTCGTTCTATTCATTATTAAGACCCATGCGTATTGGCTTCTCAAAAAAAACATTATTTTTGTCCACAATTATTCAAATACATTTTAAATGAAAGCATATATATTTCCAGGGCAAGGAGCACAGTTTACAGGAATGGGTTTAGACCTTTACGAGCAATTTCCATTGGCGCAAGAATATTTTGAAAAAGCAAATAAGATCCTTGGGTTTTCGATTACTGATATTATGTTCGAAGGAACTTCAGAGCAACTCAAAGAAACAAAAGTTACACAACCTGCTATTTTTTTACACTCTGTAATCTTGGCAAAAGTATTGGGAGATTCATTTCAACCAGAAATGGTTGCAGGACACTCTTTGGGTGAATTGTCTGCTTTGGTTGCAAACGGTGTTTTGTCTTTTGAAGACGGATTAAGGCTTGTTTCTAAACGTGCTTTGGCAATGCAGAAAGCCTGCGAAATAGCACCTTCGACCATGGCCGCAGTTTTAGGATTGGAAGACCATGTAGTCGAAGAAACCTGTCAAGGAATTGATGGAATTGTGGTTGCTGCAAATTACAATTGTCCCGGGCAATTGGTTATTTCTGGTGAAATTTCAGCCGTTGAAAAAGCCTGTGAAGTACTTACAGAAAAAGGAGCAAGAAGAGCTTTGTTATTGCCTGTTGGAGGCGCCTTTCATTCACCAATGATGCAGCCAGCAAGAGAAGAATTAGCAGCAGCTATTCAGGAAACTACTTTTAGTGAGCCTACCTGCCCAGTGTATCAAAATGTACCTGCAAAGGCGGTAACAAGCCCAGATGAGATTAAAGAAAACTTAATTGCACAATTAACGGCACCTGTAAAATGGACACAATGCATTCAGGCAATGATTGCAGATGGTGGAACAGAGTTTATTGAGGTTGGACCGGGGAAAGTTTTACAAGGGTTAATGCGAAAAATTGATCGAAGTGTCACTGCAAGTGGCGCAACCGTTCTTTCGTAAAAAGATCGGTTTTTTATTGACTTATTTTTAATGTCATCAACTTTAAGGATCAATTCTTAATTGGTTGTTGCCTTTTGTTTAATAAAATAGGCGTTCCATACCCTAGCTCCCTCATTCTATCGAATTGTGTTTCTGCATCACCAACAACCAACCAAATTAATTTATCTGGATTTACATATTTGTTTGCGAGTTCTTTTACACGCGCTTTCGTCATATTATTTACAATGGACTCTTGTTCTTTTACATAATCGGATTTCCATCCATAGGTACTCATGTTAGAGAGCATTCTTAATTTTGCACTAGCTGTTTCAAAAGCCCTTGCATTACTTTTGATTAAAAAACTTTTTGTTGTTTCTAAATCCTTGTCTGAAAAAGTGGTAGGGTACTCTTTTAAAATTTGTTTGATCAACTGTGCCGATTCTAGGGTGACATTCGATCTTACTCCACTAGAAATGGTAAATGAGCCTTTTGCTTTTGTCCCCGAAAAACCCGATCGAATTCCGTAAGTATATCCTTTTCCTTCTCGTAATTCCTGCGTTAATCTCGATGCAAAACCACCACCACCAAGGATATAATTCATGACAGAAGCGGCATAATAATCCTCATCAGTAATCGCCAATGCAGGTGCTCCAAATTGTAAAACAGATTGTTTTGCGTTTGGAATATCATAAAAATAAACTGTTGGTTTTGTAGGTGCTTCAGGTGTTTTATAAGTAGGAATAAGCACTTCTTTGGTCGCCCATTGAGTGTTTAAGTCTTCTAAAGAACTCAATACCTCGTTTTCTTTTATATTCCCTACCACAAACATTTTTGCAACGGAGGGTGATATGGATTTTTCATAAAATGCTTTTACATCTTCAATCGTTATTTTAGAAACAGATGAAATGGTTCCTAGTGTATTTTTAGAACGGATGTTTTCTTTTCCGTAAATCAATTCATTATAGGCATTTCTTGCTACAGCGTTTGGACTTGCTTGTTGCTGGCGTAACCTTGTAACGGTTGCTTTTTTTAGCAATTCAAAGGCAGTTTCATCAAACCTTGGAGACAGGATCATTTCTTGGGCTAGGGCTAAAGTAGCATTATAGTTTTTCGCCAAAGTGGTTCCACTTATTGTGATACTTTCTTTCCCTGCATAACTGAATATAGATGCGCCTAAATCTTGAATAGCTTCCTCTAATTCTTGAGTCGTTTTGTTTTTTGTGCCTTTGTTTAATAAACTAGCCGTTAAATTTGCAACGCCTAATTTGTCCATGGATTCTAGTAGTTGTCCTCCATCAATGGTTAGATTAAAGCGTACTAGTGGCACTTCATTGTTTTCAATTCCAAAGATTTTTAATCCATTTTCTAAGGTGCTTTCATATACTTTAGGAACTGCAAGTGATGGCGTTTCTCCGGAAATAGGTTCTATGCTTCTATCAAAAGAAGATGGTGTTTTTGTGTAGGTAGCTGCAATTTTAGGGTCAAATTTTTCCTCTGCACCCGTTATGATTTTTTCTTCTACAACATTGGCTAAAACAGCATTTTCTAATATCAAATCTGCACTGCTTCTTGGTACAAAACAGGTTGCGATATAATTTTTGTTTTTGATGTATTTGTTATAAACACGCATTACATCTGCTGTAGTTACTGCCAATGTTCTTTTAATATCTTCTGTTACAAAGCCTGGGTCTCCTGTATATGTATTGTAGGAAGCCAATCCAGTTCCTTTTCCTAAAACGCTAGATAAACTTCTGTAAGTTCCTTTTCCTAAAACGCTAGATAAACTTCTGTAAAAACTAGTTTCTTGCCCTGCTTTTATACGCTTTAAGCTTTTTTCGGAAATGCCTTCTTTTTCAAATTTTGCAAATCCTTTTTCAATCCCAGTTTTTATTTCTTCTAAGTTTTTATCCTTAAAAGCTCTTACGGAAATTTGTGTTTGCCCTGCTAATTCAGAAATATAATTAAACATACTTGTCGAAGAGGTTAGTTTTAATTCATCAATTAAAACCTGATTCATTGGTGCCGATTTTCCTTCTGTTAGGTATTCAGATAAAACCTCTAAAGGATAAGAATCTGGGTGGTAAGACGCAACTGTTGGCCAAACCATTGTAAGTTGTGGCACCCTTGCAAAGTTGTCTTCATAATACAAGACTTTCGTTTCAGGCACACTTCCAGGACGTTTTTCTAAAGCAGGAATATCGGTTCCTCTTGGGATTTCAAGCAGGAATATCGGTTCCTCTTGGGATTTCTTCAAAATATTTACGCACCCATTTTGTTGCTTGTTCAATGTCAAAATCACCCGATAAAACCAATGTTGAATTGTTGGGTACATACCATTTCTTGTAAAAAGTTTTTACATCCTCTAAGGTTGCATTTTGCAAATCTTCAAGAGATCCAATTACTTGCCAATTGTAGGGATGGTCTTTTGGATATAAATTTTTGCCAATTACATATTGGTTGTGTCCATAAGGTCTGTTGTCAATACTTTGTCTTTTTTCGTTTTTAACGACTTGTTTTTCTTTCGCTAAAACCGGGGCTGTAACCGTATTAATAAACCAGCCTAATTTATCCGCTTCTGCCCAGATCATTTTTTCTAAAGCATCTTTTGGGACGGTTTGTAAATAGTTTGTTCGGTCTCTCGAAGTAGATCCATTTGCGCCAGAACCACCAATGCGTGCACTCATTTTATCCAACCCTCCTTTTCCAAGGTTTTCAGACTCTAAGAAAAGTAAATGTTCAAACAAATGCGCAAAACCAGTTCTCCCTTCGGTTTCTCTTGCTGAACCAACATGTACCATCAATTCTACAGCGACTACGGGATCTGATTTATCAATATGAAAAATAACATCCAAGCCGTTGTCCAATTCAATTTTTTTATAATCAATACGAAGTTCGGGATTTTTGGTTAGCTTTTCTTGACTGCAGGCAATTGCAAAAATCGCAAAGAAGCCTAAAATTATTTTTTTGTTCATGATTTTTTTTTAAAAAGTAAAGCTACTGAAATATGTGGTAATGAGTCAGAAAAGAGAGGAAATTAGCTTTTTTTGAATGTTAAAAAGCCTGATTATTGTTGCTGTTGCCATTTCCAAGCAGCAGCTAAAGCCTCATCTAAACTTTTTTCTGTTTTCCAATTCAGCTCTTTGTTGGCTGTTGTAGTATCTGCATAGGCTGCTGTAATATCTCCTTCGCGTCTGTCAACAATTTTGTAATTCAATGGTTTTCCAGCTGCCTTTTCGAAGGCAGTAATTACTTCTAAAACGGAGCTTCCGATGCCTGTTCCCACATTAAAAAACTCAAAATTGGCTTTATTTTTTTTATTGATAAGCCTTTCTAATGCCGCAATATGTGCTTTTGCCAAATCAACAACATGAATATAATCTCGAACTGCAGTTCCGTCCGAAGTATCATAATCAGCCCCAAAAACAGACAATTCTTTTCGAAGTCCGGCAGCTGTTTGCGTAATAAATGGGATCAAATTTTGAGGAACGCCTATGGGTAATTCCCCTATTTTTATACTTTCGTGTGCACCTATTGGATTGAAGTAGCGAAGTGCAATGGCATTCATATTGTATGCTTTGCAACTTTCGGCAATAATTTCTTCGCCAATTTGTTTGGTGTTTCCGTAGGTAGATTCCGCTTTCTTTATGGGGGCATTTTCATTAATTGGCAAGGCATCTGCTTGTCCATAAATTGTACAAGAAGAGCTGAAAATAAAATGGTCTATACTTCTATTTTTCATTTCCTGTAATAAATAGACCAAGCTACCAATATTATTTTCGTAATACGCTAAGGGTTTTTGGATGCTTTCTCCAACGGCTTTAAAAGCTGCAAAATGAATGACTCCATCTATCTTGTTTGTGTCAAAAAAAGAGGTGACATCTGCTTTGACACGCAAATCAATTTTATGAAAAAGAGGTTTGATACCTGTGATTTCTGTAATTTTTTCTAAAACATCAATTTTTGAATTTACATCAATTTTTGAATTTGATAAATCATCAATAATTACAACCTCAAAACCTTTGTTTTGAAGTTCTACCACTGTGTGAGAACCAATAAAGCCCAATCCACCTGTAACGAGTATCTTTTTCATTTTTTTATAAAGGAAAGAATAGTATTTGTAATAAATTCTAATTGTTCTTGATCTAATTCGGTATGCATTGGTAAAGAAATTACTTCCTTTATTAATTGATTGGTCACCTTAAAATCTGCTTCTTGATATCGATCATCTTTGTATGCTTTTTGTGCATGCAATGGAACTGGATAGTAAATG
>Ga0209094_1000526_pt1 | contig 27814 bp, 25 predicted proteins | sample COGITO_mtgs_1004_2_FD_184790 | JGI IMG/M metagenome (GOLD analysis project Ga0209094, IMG submission 184790) | Pelagic marine microbial communities from North Sea - COGITO_mtgs_100430 (SPAdes) (version 2) | ecosystem: Environmental > Aquatic > Marine > Epipelagic ... | reverse complement strand
GGTTAACGTATTAGAGGGAAACAACAAGCCAGTGAGCCAACAGGAGTAGGAAGGAGGGTTCACGGCAATACAAACGCCCATTTAAACGCGACTGAGAAGCAAGGAGAAATACCATGAGTTTTTCACAATCCATGAAGAAAGTAGCTGCCGGGGTTATCGCCTCCAGCGCCATTGCCTATAGCGGTGTCGTTATGGCCGCCGACACCATCAAGGTCGGGGTGCTGCACTCTCTGTCCGGCACGATGGCTATCAGTGAATCCACACTGAAAGACACCGTTCTGATGATGATCGAAGAACAGAATAAAAAGGGCGGAGTCATGGGCAAAAAGCTTGAGCCCGTTGTGGTTGACCCCGCCTCGAACTGGCCGCTGTTTGCAGAAAAAACCCGTGAGCTGATCACCCAAGAAAACGTGGACGTTATTTTTGGCTGCTGGACATCGGTATCGCGCAAGTCCGTATTGCCCGTAGTGGAAGAGCTGAACGGGTTGTTGTTCTACCCGGTCCAGTATGAAGGTGAAGAGTCGTCCAAGAATGTCTTCTATACCGGTGCAGCACCCAATCAGCAGGCGATCCCTGCGGTGGATTACCTGATCAACGATCTGGAGGTTGAACGCTTCGTTCTTGCCGGGACCGATTACGTTTATCCGCGCACCACTAACAAGATTCTGGAAGCTTACTTGAAGTCCAAAGGCGTGTCCGAAAAGGACATCATGATCAACTACACCCCGTTCGGACATTCTGACTGGCAGAGCATCGTCAGCGAAATTAAAGCCTTCGGTAGCCAAGGCAAAAAAACCGCTGTGGTCTCCACAGTGAACGGCGATGCCAATGTGCCTTTCTATAAAGAGCTGGGCAACCAAGGAGTGAGCGCCGAAGACATTCCCGTGGTGGCCTTCTCTGTAGGTGAAGAAGAGCTATCGGGCATCGACACCGGCCCGCTGGTTGGCCATCTGGCTGCTTGGAACTATTTCCAAAGCGTCTACAACGATACCAACAACGCTTTTATTGACCAGTGGCACGCCTATACCGGTGACGACAAGCGCGTGACCAATGACCCTATGGAAGCAACCTACATCGGCTTCAATATGTGGGTGAAGGCGGTTGAAAAGGCTCAATCTACCGACACCGATAAAGTGGCTGACGCCATGATCGGCATCAAGACCCCCAACCTGACCGGCGGCACAGCGGTGATGAACAAGAACCACCACCTATCTAAGCCCGTATTGATCGGTGAAATTCAGGATGACGGTCAGTTCGCCGTTGTCTGGGAAACCGAAGGGTTGGTGCAAGGTGATGCCTGGTCTGATTTCCTGCCGGGCTCCAAAGACCTGATCTCCGACTGGACCGCACCGACTCGTTGCGGCAACTACAACACCAAGACCAACACCTGTGGCGGTGCTTCTGCCGAGTAAGGCTGCACGCAACAGCACTCTGGGCAACGCCCAGGGTGCTCGTCGCTTAGACCAACATTACGCATAACACATGAAGCCAGCACCAGAACAGTGGCCATCGCCTTTCACAGGCGCGCCCTCCAACGTATTGATCTGGCTTTCATTTTGACGCCCTGTAAGGAGCCCGTCATGGGTCGTAAATTTAGCCGAATACTGATAGCGCTGCTAATAGCACTGCAGGTCAGTGTGAGCTGGGCAGAAGAGCCACTGCAAGAACAAACAACACCAACACAGCCAATCACGGAGAACAGCGAGGGCGCCACTGGCATACCCACCCCTACCCTCCAAAACATTCTTGACCGGTTGACCAGTCGTAGCTTTGATGAAAAAGAAGCGGCTATTCGTGAACTGGCAAACCAAGACAACCCCCGTGTTATTGCGCTACTCAACGCCTTGATGAATCGCGAACTGGTGCATAATCGAAAAGATAACAGCATCGTCTTAGGCAGCAAGAAAGACGGTCAATGGGAACTACGCGATCCAGAAACCACCCAGCTTATTGGCCAAGTAGATAGCCGCGCTGCACGGCCAGTGATCATCAACAACCGCTTGCGTACCGTGATCAATAACCAGCTGGCACTGGCTGCTCTGAACGACCCGGAGAGCGATGTTCGCTATCGGGCCGCCAACCAACTGATCGGCAATGATGATCCGGAAATGCTAACAGCGCTGGCAAGCCGCCGCGCCCAGGAAGCGGATCCTCGTGTTGCCGTACAAATTGACACCGCTCTGAATATTGCCGCCCTGCGCAGTGACGATTTGAGTACACGACTCAGCGCCATTGACACCCTCGCTGGCAACCTGCACCCAGACGTTAAGAATGCGTTCAATGAGCGCCTGCGTGTAACCCAACACCCAACAGAAAAAAAGGCACTGGAAAAAGCCATCGCCCGCATCGAAGCACGTATTGAAAGGTTCCAAACCGCCGACACCGTGTTCTTCGGTCTGAGCCTGGGCTCGGTATTGTTACTGGCCGCCATCGGCCTGGCCATTACGTTCGGGGTGATGGGCGTCATCAACATGGCCCATGGCGAACTGATCATGCTGGGCGCCTACACGACCTATGTAGTGCAACAACTGTTGCCCACCAGTCACGAATGGTCACTGCTGATTGCCATTCCCGCTGCTTTTCTTGTGTCCGCCTTTGTCGGCATACTTATCGAACGCTTTGTCATTCGCTTTCTGTATGGCCGACCACTGGAAACCCTGCTAGCGACCTTTGGGGTCAGCCTCATTTTGCAACAGGCAGTACGGGTCATTTTCTCCCCACTGAACCGCACCGTAATTACCCCGGAATGGATGAGCGGTGCATTGGAAATCAACCCCGTGTTCTCGCTGACCTACAACCGGCTGTACATTATCTTCTTTGCCTTGGCGGTTTTTCTGGCCCTTCTCACTTTGCTCAAGAAAACCCGACTGGGACTGCAAGTCCGTGCGGTCAGCCAAAATCGCGCCACCGCCCGCAGCCTCGGTATTCGCAGTGAACGGGTCAACGCTCTCACCTTCGGGCTGGGCTCAGGCATCGCCGGGGTAGCCGGCGTCGCATTGGCACAGCTGACCAACGTGGGGCCAAACCTGGGCCAGAGCTACATCATCGATTCCTTCATGGTTGTAGTGTTCGGCGGAGTCGGCAATCTGTGGGGCACTCTCACTGCGGCCTTCAGCCTCGGCATTGCCAACAAATTACTGGAACCCATGGCCGGCGCGGTACTGGCCAAGATTGTGGTGCTGGTCTTCATCATTCTGTTTATACAGCGCAAACCGCGGGGTCTGTTCCCGCAACGTGGCCGGGCGGCGGAGGAATAACATGCGAGATTCAACATTCAAAAGCGCCTTCAGCGACCGCGCAGCAAAAACTTTTATGGGCGTGCTGTTTGGTGCCACCCTGCTGGTGACCATACTCAACCAGCTGTTTCCAGCTGACTCTGCCCTGCATGTAAGCGCCTACACCGTGACGCTGCTTGGCAAATACCTGTGTTACGCGCTGCTGGCGCTGGCGCTGGATCTCGTGTGGGGCTACTGCGGTATTCTCAGCCTGGGCCACGGCGCCTTCTTTGCCTTGGGAGGCTATGCCATGGGCATGTACCTGATGCGCCAGATCGGCGATCGCGGCGTCTACGGTAACCCGGACCTCCCGGACTTCATGGTCTTTTTGAACTGGAGTGAGCTGCCCTGGTATTGGCAGGGTTTTGACCAATTTTGGTTTGCCGCATTGATGATTCTGCTAGTGCCCGGTCTGCTGGCATTCGTATTCGGCTGGCTGGCGTTCCGCTCTAGAGTCACAGGGGTCTACCTGTCCATCATCACCCAGGCGCTGACCTATGCGTTAATGCTGGCGTTCTTCCGTAACGAGTTGGGTTTTGGCGGCAACAACGGGCTCACCGACTTCAAGGATTTGCTCGGCTTTTCCCTGCAATCGGATACCACTCGCGTGGGCTTGTTGATGGCCACCGCCGTAGCCCTGGCCGGTGCCTTTGTACTATGCCGCTGGATCACCGGCAGCAAATTGGGACGCGTGGTACTGGCGGTGCGTGATGCGGAATCCCGAGCGCGCTTTGTGGGTTACCGCACTGAACATTACAAGCTGTGGATTTTCACCCTCAGCGCCATCCTCGCGGGTATCGCCGGGGCGCTGTATGTGCCCCAGGTGGGCATCATTAATCCCGGAGAGTTCTCACCACTGAATTCCATCGAGCTGGTGGTATGGGTGGCCGTTGGCGGTCGCGCCACCTTATATGGGGCGGTTATCGGCGCCATCTTGGTGAACTACGGTAAAACCGTATTCACCGGCATCATGCCCGAAGCCTGGCTGTTCGCCTTGGGTGGCCTGTTTGTAGCCGTTACCGTATTCCTTCCCCATGGATTAGTGGGTTTGGTATCGGAAAATTGGGAAAAAATAAAAGCGCGATTGAATCGAAACAATAAACCATCCGGCTCCGCCGGCCCTGCAGAAGGAGACCTGTCATGAATGCACTGGATAACCTGCGCGAAACATTTCGCCGTGATCAGGTATTCGATTTCATGCGCCAAGGCACCCGCCCAGTGCTCCCGGGGCAACTGGATTCTGGTACCAGTAAAAATATTCTCTACATGGAAGATATCACCGTCAGCTTTGATGGTTTCAAAGCGATCAATGATTTGACTCTGTATATCAAAACCGGCGAATTACGCTGCATCATCGGCCCCAACGGGGCCGGTAAATCCACCATGATGGATGTGATCACCGGCAAGACCCGCCCGGATAGCGGCACCTGTTTTTTCGGCCAGACCCTGGACCTCACCCGCATGAGTGAAACGGACATTGCCACCGCCGGCATCGGCCGAAAATTCCAGAAGCCCACCGTGTTCCCTGAACACACCGCTTTCGAGAACCTGGAACTGGCCATGCACAGCCCCAAGGGCCCCTGGCATTCTCTTTTCACTCGGCTCAGCGGCGAGCAAACAAACTGGATCGAAGAAACGCTATCTACCGTCGGGCTGTTAGGCGAGCGCAAAAAGGTGGCCGGGCTGCTCTCTCATGGCCAGAAACAATGGCTGGAAATCGGCATGGTGCTGATGCAAAAGCCGCAGCTACTACTGGTGGACGAACCCATCGCCGGCATGACCCACCAAGAAGTCGAGCGCACCGGAGAGTTGCTGCAAAGCCTTGCCGGCAAACATTCCGTCGTTGTCGTAGAACATGACATGGAATTTATTCGTTCCATCGCCAGCACCGTCACGGTACTTCACCAGGGCAGTGTGCTGGCCGAAGGCACCATGGAGCAGGTACAGAACGATCCGAAGGTGATTGAAGTGTATCTGGGCGAATAAATTCGCAGCTACACATTGCCACACCAGGCAGAGACAGGAATATTTTTTGGTTGCCGGTTTTTTAGACTTTTTTCCTATGCACGGCGAGAAGTCTGGCCGGCTTGAACCGCTCCTTCCCGCGTTGCAGCTTATAGCTTGCTTGCTGCTCTATTCGGAGAATAATCGTGTTACAACTGAAAAACGTCAACCAATACTACGGCCAATCCCACACCCTCTGGGATATAGACCTCGACCTGAAGAAAGGCGAATGTCTGTGTGTCATGGGCCGCAACGGCGTGGGTAAAACAACCCTGCTGAAAACGATTATGGGCTTATTGCCGGTTAAAAGTGGCAGCATTGAATTCAATGGTACCGATTTTACTAAGCTAGCCGCCGAAGAGCGGGCCCGAGCGGGCATTGGCTATGTCCCTCAGGGGCGGGAAATTTTCCCTCTGCTAAGCGTGGAAGAAAACCTGGAAACCGGCTTACAGGCCCGACCGGATCGCAGCAAGAAAATTCCAGAGCGTATTTACGAACTCTTCCCGGTGCTGCACGAAATGCGCCATCGTCGCGGTGGCGACTTGTCCGGCGGACAGCAACAACAGCTGGCGATCGGTCGTGCCCTAGCACTGGACCCGACACTGCTCATTCTGGATGAACCCACAGAAGGTATTCAACCCAACATTGTCGACATGATTGGCCGGGTGATCAAAACTCTAAACCAACAAGAAGGGCTCACCGTGCTACTGGTAGAACAGAAGCTTCACTTCGCCCGCGCCACCGCCGATCGCTTCGCCATTATCGACCGGGGCAGTAAAGTAGCAGAGGGGGACATGGGCGAACTGGATGAGACGCTGATCAAGCGTTATTTGACGGTTTAGTCATCAATCCCTTCTGTGCCGTAGAAGGGTCGCTGGTGGCGTGATCACTTATCGCTGATATCGCGCCAGCGATACCCCTTTTACAGTAAAGATTGCCCACCCCATCGTTGCGTTGAGTACAACGGAAACCCACCAGATGACACCGGTTATTATGACGGTTACCCGGAACGGGCGGGGATAAACCATTTGGGTTTTATGCGACAAAAATCCCGGCGGCAGTGTTGTTTCAGGGCTTTTTTGGAATCCAGTACATAGGCGTCCCCACCGTCGCGGACAAACACCACCCAATGCCAAAAGGGTGTGCCGTTTTCCCGGTGCCACTTGATCGCCAACAAGGCTCGATCAGGAAGGGCCGCCCAATCCTGAAATGGCTGTTCTTGCGGAGACGCATGTAACCCGTATTCCTCTAATAACCGGCAGACATAACCCGTGTCTGACCACAAACCGGGGTCCTGAGCATAAATCCCCAAAGCATTTGCCCGCCACTTCGCCTCCCCATAGCTGACACCTGCCAAGGCGGCCACAGCCGCTATACCACAGCCTGAAGCTTCCTCTTGAATCCCCGCTTTCACAGATTACTCCTGTGCGTCATTTCGTCTGACAGCTTACACTGGCCGCTTTCCCAACGAACAGGCGATCTTCATGCTCAACCGCCTCGCCCAACTATTCCCACTCTGGGCCTTGCTGTTTTCTCTGCTGGCCTATTGGCAGCCACAGTGGCTAGTGGCCGGCAAGGACGCCATCGTGCCACTGCTTATGCTGATTATGTTCGGCATGGGGCTATCATTAAGCTGGGCGGATTTTCAGCGGGTACTGAAACGCCCCGGCGTGATTGGCCTGGGCGTTGCCCTGCAATACAGCCTGATGCCACTGATCGCCTGGGGCATTGGCATCGCACTGCAACTGCCCGAGGAGCTATTAGTCGGCCTGATCCTGGTCGGGGCCTGCCCCGGCGGCACCGCCTCCAATGTGATTGCCTATCTGGCAAGAGCCGATGTGGCGCTGTCGGTGGCCATCACATTCGCTTCAACCCTGCTAGCGATCATCGCCACCCCCTTGCTGACCTGGCTATACCTGGGCGAGCGCATCCCGGTGCCAGTGAATGGCATGCTACTGTCGCTGGTACAAATCGTCATCGTCCCGGTGGTGGCAGGCTGCGCCTTGAATACGTTTTTCAACCGCCAGCTCACACCAATACGGGATTGTTTCCCGCTGGTGTCCGTGGCCGCCATTGTGGCCGTCATCGGCATTATCGTGGCATTGAATCAGGGGCGTATCGGGGAAGCCGGGCTGGCCGTGTTTGTGGCGGTAGCGCTGCACAACGGACTGGGATTACTGGGTGGGTATGGGGTCGCTCGGCTACTGCGTCTGGACCGGCAAACCGCCCGCACCCTGGCCATTGAAGTGGGCATGCAGAATTCCGGGCTGGGAGTGGCACTGGCCATCAAACATTTCACTCCGCTGGCCGCATTGCCGGGGGCATTATTCAGTGTCTGGCACAATCTGTCCGGGTCATTGCTCGCCACATACTGGCACCGGCGCAAGCCGTAACAATAACAGCGTCGCTGACAGCGCGATTATCTTGCCCTCGGCGAGGCGTTACGGCGCCAGCCGTTCACGCTGCCAACGTCCATCGCTTTGCTTCACGTACCGAAACCGGTCATGCAAGCGGCTGGGCCGGCCATGCCAGAACTGGATTTCGGTGGGGCTAATCCGGTAGCCCCCCCACTGTTCCGGGCGTGGCACTGGCGCCGAAGGAAACTCCTGCTCCAGCCGCACCACCTCTGCTTCCAACCATTCCCGGCTGGCGGGCTGGCTCTGGGGGGAGATAGCGGCGCTCACCTGGCTGGCATAGGGGCGAGAGGCGAAATAACTGTCCGATTCTTCCTGATCCACTTTTTGCGCTTCACCAATCACGATCATCTGGCGGTCAAACGGCTGCCAAAACATGGTGAAGGACACCTTGGGGTTGGATGCAATTTCTTCACCCTTGCGACTGTTGTAGTGGGTAAAGAAGGTAAAACCTTGCTGTTCAATTCCCTTGAGCAGCACCACTCGCGAAGAGGGCTGGCCGTTGGCGTTCACGGTGGCAAGCGTGATGGCATTGGGCAGCGGTAACCCGGCTTCAATCGCTTCATCCACCCAACGACGCGCCTGCTCCAGCGGATCGTCATGGAGGATGGCCTCGGTCAGGCCGTCAGCGTGATATTCTTCGCGCACATCTTTCATGGTTTCCCCGGCTGGCTGTCATACTGAACGGGCAGTATAACTGCCCGCAACCTGCTAGCCACGAACCAGGATCAAGATTAATGCTCGACACCTCCGCCGAAAACCAGCGCCGTCACGCCCTGCATCCGGACCAACCGGTATGGCTGTTTGGTTACGGCTCACTGATCTACAAGGCTGACTTCCCTTTTCTGGCACGCAGACCGGCCTCCATTGATGGCTGGGCCCGGCGATTCTGGCAAGGGTCTCACGATCATCGCGGCACCCCGGATCACCCCGGCCGGGTAGTCACCCTGATCCGCGCCCCCGGTGACCGATGCGCCGGCATGGCCTATCAGGTCACCCCCGATGTATTTCAGCACCTGGATCATCGCGAAAAAAACGGCTACCTGCGCGTCACCACCAGCCTGACGTTCGCCGATGGCCAACAACAACCGGGGCTGGTCTACCTTGCCACAGCGGACAATGCGGCCTTCCTGGGCGAAGCCAGTGAGGAACAGATCGCCCGCCATATTGCCGCCAGCCATGGTCCCAGCGGCAGCAACGCTGACTACCTGCTACAACTGGCCCGCGCCCTGCGCAATCTGTGCGAGAGCGATGCCCATGTGTTTGCTATTGAGGCTTCTCTATTGAACACCGCCATGCCCGCACGCGCAGCCCCAGCAAAATAATCCATGCATCGTGTGCCCGTCAGCCCGAGGCGTGCACGGTTTGCATATTGCTCCCAATAACTACGCCGCGAAGCAATGTGTTTGGCCACCCCCCCTATAAACACTGGATCTCGAACACCCCAATAGCGTTGCCAGAAACCCTGTTTAGCTGCTTTGTGGCGGTGACGACAATGGGATAATGATCACGAACATTTAAGGAGGCTCCTAGCTAAAAAGACTCCCTGTCTGCTTTGATCAAACAAAACGAACTGCTAGTCTGCTTTACAGTCAGAAGAGGGAATGTATGGCGACTAACGTTCAACGCCGCGCACAGACACGCGGCTGCCTGATTAATGCTGCCCGCCATCTGTTTGCACAACAGGGTTATGCGGATACCCGCACCGAAGCCATTCTCAGCGGTGCCGGCGTCACTCGTGGTGCCATGTACCATCATTTTCGCAACAAGGCAGCACTGTTCGAAGCGGTCTGCGAGGTGCTCAGTCAGGAAGCCATGGCAGCCATAGAGAAAGCGGTAGCCAAGCAACACGGTAGCCTGTCCACCCTTAAGGCAGGCAGCCTGGCCTGGGTGGATTTTATGTCTCGGCACGATGTGCAGCGCATTCTGGTCATTGAGGCCCCGACGGTGCTGGGGCAGTCACGCTGGTACGCGCTGGACAATCGCTACAGCTTCACCTTGTTACGCGAAGGCATACGAGAAGCCATGGCAGATGGCACCCTACAATTTCCCGGCAGCGCCGATGGCTTGGCCACCCTGCTCAATGGCGCCATGAATGCCCTGATCCTGCGGCACGCGGGAGCGGACAACGCCCAGCCGTTGCGCCAAGACTTCCTGGCGTTGCTTGATTGCCTTTCCGGAGAAACATCATGACCGCTTGCCCATGCCAATCCGGCCTAGATTACAGCCAATGTTGCCAACCTCTGCACCAAGGAAAACCTGCGCCATCGCCTCAGGCCTTGATGCGTTCGCGGTTCTGCGCCTTTGCCCTAAACAATACCGCCTACCTGTCCAGCAGCTGGCACCCTAGCCAGCGCCCCGCCACCCTGACGCTCGATACTGACGAACAGTGGCTGGCATTGGAGATTCTTCACTGCGATACCGATGATGACACCGGTACCGTCCATTTCCGCGCGATCAGCAAAAATCGCCAAGGCCTCAGCGTCCTGGAAGAAAATTCCCGTTTTGTTAAGGAAAATGGCCACTGGCTTTACCTGGACGGCACACCCAAATCGAGCGCGTTAAAGCTTGGGAGAAATGATCCCTGCCCGTGCGGTAGCACCAGGAAGTTTAAGAAATGTTGCGGATAAAAAGCTTTTATACGGCTTTACATCCTTTGTAACCCGGGTGGCCAGGCCGACACCCGTCATCCACTGGAATACGCGCGCGCCCAATGGGAGAACACGCCCCGTTATCGGCTTTGTCTGACGCCCTTTGCCCGTCGGCCATGGCCTGAACCGGGTTTTGCACTGCCCGTGTGTTATCTCACTGGTTACGCATTGGCGCTTCGATGGCTTAGGATACCCACACAGCCAGACGTTCTGGCTACGCTGATTTTGTGTTGATCCATTTCGCTGATCCTTCAAGGAGTCCCCATGAGCGATTCACAATTTGATGTGGTGGTCTTCGGAGCTTCCAGCTTCGTTGGCCAAATTCTTTGCCAATACCTCTTTGATACCTACGGGGTCAATGGTGAATTGAAGTGGGCCGCCGCCGGGCGCTCCCAGAACAAACTGGAACAGGTAAAAGCCTCCCTTGGCGACGGCGCCAGCACCCTCCCCCTGATTACCGCCAATGCCAACGACGCCGACAGCCTAGACGCCCTCTGCGCGCAGACCCGCGTAGTGGTTTCAACGGTGGGGCCCTACGCCTTGTATGGCGAGCCCATGATCAAGGCCTGTGTCAACAGCGGTACTGATTACTGCGACCTCACCGGAGAAGCCCAGTGGATAGCGGAAATGCTAGAAAAAAACGAAACCACTGCCAAGAAAAATGGCGCACGTATCGTGCACTGCTGCGGATTTGATTCCATCCCCTCTGACATGGGGGTCTACTTTCTCCAGCAGCAATCCCAAGCGCGCTTTAACGCCCCCGCCAGCGTTGTGAACATGCGAGTAAAAGTCGCCAAAGGTGGCGTATCCGGCGGCACCGTCGCTAGCATGATGAATATTGCAGAAGAAGCCGCCAAAGACCCAACGCTGCGCAAGAAATTGGCCGACCCTTACCTGCTCTGCCCCCCGGACCACGGCTTCAAGAGCCGCCAGAGCAGCATCGGCTTGGCTAGCTACGATGAGGATTTCAACGCCTGGGTTGGCCCTTTTGTGATGGATGCCATTAATAGCCGCGTGGTGCATCGCTCCAACGCCTTGAGTGGCAAGGCCTACACCGATCACTTCACCTATAGCGAAGCCATGCTCACCGGCAATGGTATGGGCGGACGTATGAAAGCGCTGGGTATCGGCGTCGGCGTCAGCCTGTTCTTTGCGGCCGCGGCCGTCAAACCCACCCGCTGGGCGCTGAACACGTTTGTGGTGCCGCAACCCGGCGAGGGCCCCAGCCCGGAAGCACAAAAAGCCGGCTTCTATGACATCCGTTTTGTTGGCCACACCGACAACAACGAGACCCTGAAAGTGAAAGTCACCGGCGATGCGGACCCCGGTTACGGCTCTACCCCCAAAATGCTGGGCCAAGCCGCCGCCTGCCTGGCACAGGACGTGGTAGAAGATGCCCCCGGCGGTTTCTGGACAACCGCGTCTCTGCTCGGTGAGCCACTACTCAAACGGCTTCAGGAAAACGCCGGCATGACTTTTACGGTCGTTGACTAGCGGAACCTCCTGACCTGTGACGGCAGTGATCGCCACACCCAACGCCGTGACATCATCAGGGTAAAAACGCACCGTCTTTTCCCTCTTGAGGTTTCCGTAATCGTTTGATTACTGAAACATAATCAAACACGGACAGGCCGGCATCCCCCAAATTAGGGATGCCGGTGGAGATTAATCAATTAACCTTACTGACGTTCTATTTTTCTAGCGCCAAGAGGATAGCTTCCGATTGCGGAAAGGCATTCAACGCTAGCCGGCGCAGTTCACACGCTAGCCATCCATGAGCTTATTCACCTTTCCCCAGGAGGCATCATTTGCGTAACTTTGCACGATCCCAATCGCATAACCTTCAGAGATACAAGCCAGGCACCGTTGTTTGAATTCCCCCAACCCCATGCTCACGGTGGCATCGTAATAACCGGACGCCACATCATAAATGACGATTTCTTCGCAGCTGTCCGAAAAAACGTACTCAATCGAAGCTTGGCTAATTATCTTTTTTGCGTGACAAAGGTAATCACACCCTCCATATCTGTCGCCTACCACCCCTCCGGTTTCACTACGCTCAACCCGAAATACATACCCTCCCTATCAGCACCCTTACTTCTTTCTTCAACATTTCCCCCTTCCTAGCTTTTCAATTTATAACCCGTTTTGAATATCCACCACACCAGCCCCATGCACAATGTCAGGAACAACAGAGTCATGCCCAGACTGACGCCAATGTGTACGTCCGCCACGCCGAAGAAACTGTAACGGAACCCGCTGATCAGATACACCACCGGATTGAACAGGGTGACCGTCTGCCAGACCGGCGGCAGCATATCGATGGAATAGAAACTGCCCCCCAGGAAGGTCAGCGGTGTAATAATCATCAAAGGAATGATCTGTAGCTTCTCAAAGGTATCTGCCCACACACCAATGATAAAACCAAACAAGCTAAAGGTAATCGCCGTCAATAACAGAAAACTGAGCATCAAAAACGGGTGTTGCACCTCGTAATCTACAAACAGCCGGGCAGTCAGCAGAATCAACAGACCGAGAAGCGTGGATTTGGTGGCCGCCGCGCCTACATAGCCAAGTACAATTTCCATATAGGAGACCGGCGCCGACAATACCTCGTAGATGGTGCCGGAAAAAGTAGGCATGTAAATACCGAAGGAGGCATTGGAAATACTCTGCGTCATTAAGGACAACATGATCAGCCCCGGGATAATGAATGCGCCATAACTGACCCCGTCAATGTCCACCATCCGTGAACCAATCGCCGAGCCGAATACCACGAAATACAGGGAAGTGGAAATAACCGGGGAGGCCACGCTTTGCATTAGTGTGCGCCAAGTGCGCGCCATCTCGAATTTGTAGATAGCGCGAACGGAATGAATGTTCATCGGGCATCCCCTTGTGTTTTCCGTGTGTCTTCTTTGGTCTCACTTTCGGCTCCGTTGGCGACAGCGCCACCCGAGGGTTTACCGTTATGGACCAGGTCCACAAAAATATCTTCCAGCGAACTTTGTCGTGAATGCAGGTCTTTGAAATCGATACCCTGCTCATTCAGGTGACGTAGCAATTCGGCAATGCCGGTATTCTCCTGGTTGGCATCGTAGCTATACACCAGTGAGAAGCCTTCATCGACCAACGCCAGTTCCTGCCCTGCCAACACATCCGGCACCGCCGTCAATGGCTCAGCCAGATGTACGATCAACTGTTTGCGGCCTAGCTTCTCCATCAGGCGCGATTTTTCATCTACCAGAATAATTTCACCCTTGCTGATAATGCCCACCCGATCGGCCATCTCCTCGGCCTCTTCAATGTAGTGGGTAGTCAGGATGATAGTGACTCCCTGCTCACGAAGCTGGCGTACCATTTCCCACATTTCCCGCCGTAACTCCACGTCCACACCCGCAGTGGGTTCATCAAGAAACAGGATTTTGGGTTCGTGGGACAGCGCCTTGGCAATCATCACCCGGCGTTTCATGCCACCGGATAACATCATGATCTTGCTGTCTTTCTTGTCCCAAAGCGACAGCGCCTTGAGCACTTTTTCGATGTGGGCATCATTGCGCGGTTTGCCAAAAAGGCCACGACTAAAACTCACTGTTGCCCAAACTGTTTCGAAGGCATCCGTGGAAATTTCCTGAGGCACCAAGCCAATGGCACTCCGTGCGGCACGAAAGTCAGTAATAATGTTATGGCCGTCAGCCAGCACCGTGCCGGAAGAGGGATTCACTATGCCGCAGATGATACTGATCAATGTGGTTTTGCCGGCGCCATTAGGCCCCAGCAGGGCAAAAATCTCACCCGAGTTGATCTCCAGATTTACACCCTTCAGTGCCTGAAAACCGGACTCATAGGTTTTATGCAGCTTATTGACTGCAATCACTGCATTCACGTTGCTTCTCCTTCAAGAGACTTCGCCAGCGCCTGAGGCCGACAATCGTCCCACACGGATTTTTACGGGGAGCCCATTATGCACACCCCACGCCTTTGGGGCACCGATGCACGCAGTGCACTCTCGGCTCCTTTAGCCCGTCACGGCCCAGCCTGCAAGGTATCAGTTCAGGCTCTTGGCACAACAAGTACGTCCTTTCCTGGCCACGTCTTGCCAAATTCACTGCTGTGGTGGCTGAGCGTAAAACCTCAGGCTGTTAGTGACATCAACCAGGGGATGAGCATATTCCACGAGCCTGCGCCTATGACACGTATCACCGCTAACGATCTCAGCAAGACCCTCCCCGTGGCCAACGTTGCTGAACGCAGCAGGGTTGTTCTGTCGGCCCTGCATGTCTACGACACCAAAAGTCTGATCCGAAGCTGACGCACGGGTGCCAATCAGCGGCTTTATCACCGGGGCGTTCTGCGTAAGTCGCCGTCATCACGCAAACAGGCGTACCACTGGGGCAAACAAAATGAACGTTTTTCAGTGATAACACTCTGTCATCTTAGCCTGCGACTTTTGTCGGCATTCATTTTTCTGGCCCGGACGTGGCAACATGGAGCCCCTTTTTCATTACAGGGCCCATGGCCCCACCCCAGGCCCGCCCGCGTAAGCATCATTAACCGCAATCAGGAGGCAGTATGAACGAGAACACCGTAACCGTTATCCCCGGTGATGGCATCGGCCCGGATATCGTGGATTCCACCGTACGGGTATTAGACGCACTGGATTGTGGGCTCAAGTTCGAATACGCCATCGCGGGCCAAACCGCCCTGGATCAAGGGCTGGAACTAGTGCCAGAAGAAACCCTTACTATACTGCGCCGCAACCGCTTGGCCCTGAAGGGCCCCATCACCACGCCAGTGGGTGGCGGCTTTACTTCTGTTAATGTGACCCTGCGCAAGACCTTTGACCTGTTCGCCAATGTGCGCCCCGCCCTGTCCATTCCCGGGGTGAAGTCCCGCTATGACAATGTGGACATTATGACTATCCGGGAAAATATTGAAGGCATCTATTCTGGTTTGGGGCAGACCGTCAGCGACGATGGCGAAACTGCCGAACTGCGCAGCCGCGTCACCCGCACCGAATCCGAGCGCTTACTGCGCTTCGCCTATGAAACGGCCACCAAACAGGGCCGCAAAAAAGTCACCGTGGTGCATAAAGCGAACATCATGAAGTCTACCTCCGGGCTATTTCTGGATGTGGCCCGTAAGGTACGCGAGGACTATCCGAATCTGGAACATGAAGAAATGATCGTGGATGCCTGCGCCATGCAGCTGGCCATGAACCCGCACCGTTTCGATGTGCTGGTCACCACCAATTTGTTTGGCGATATTCTCTCCGACCTATGCGCCGGCCTCATTGGCGGGCTGGGCGTGGCGCCGGGTGCCAACATTGGCGAGCACGGCGGCCTGTTCGAAGCCGTACACGGCAGCGCGCCTGACATCGCCGGCAAGGGTGTGGCCAACCCTACCGCCATTATGCTTGCCGGCGCGATGATGCTGGATTACATGGAACAGCACGACAAGGCAAAAAGACTGCGCCGCACCGTGCGCCATGTGGTCGGCCAGGGCGAAGTTGTCACCCCGGATCTGGGCGGCCGTGCCAGTACCACGGAGTTTACTGACGAGTTGATTCGTCATCTCACTAGCCAGTAGCCATAAAAGAACCACCACGGTTTCCGGAAGAAGCGGCCTTTATCTTCAAGAAGAAGCGGCTTTACGCTGGTAATGACAAATTACAGGCAATAATACCGCTACGACATGTAGCGGTATTATTGCCAACTTCACCCCAAAAACCGACGCTGCTCCTACATAGCTTCCTGTTGGTATATCCTTGGCCCTCCGATTCTACCTAACTATCCGTATGACCCACCCCGGCCCCATTGGCGTCTTCGACTCTGGCATCGGCGGCTTGTCCATTGCCCGCCGCATTCGTGAGCTGCTGCCCCACGAAAACCTGCTCTATGTGGCGGACTCTGTTCATGCGCCCTACGGAGAAAAGGCCGAGCATTACATTCAGCAACGGGCAGATACGATTACCCGGTTTCTCATAGACAATAACGCGAAAGCGATCGTGGTGGCCTGCAATACCGCCACCGTCTCGGCCATTCGGCAACTGCGTGCCGATTACACCCTGCCCATCATCGGTGTGGAACCAGGCATTAAACCCGCCGCCCTGCAAAGCAAGAGTGGCGTTATCGGCGTCCTGGCCACCAGTCAGACCCTAAAAAGCGAGTCCTTCAACAATTTGAGCCGGCTATTCTCGAAAAGTGTATGTGTGGAAATCCAGCCCTGCCCCGGGCTGGTTGAACAAATTGAAGTGCTCGATTTGGACAGTGAAAAAACACAAGCACTGGTGGCCCGGTATGTGGCCCCACTGATTGAAAAAGGCGCAGATCATATTGTCCTGGGCTGTACGCATTATGCGTTTTTGGCACCGGTGATTCGTCGCATTGCTGGGGCGGGAATCCAGGTCGTTAACACCGACATAGCCGTGGCCCGAGAGACCCTTCGGCGCCTGCAAAACGCTAACAGCCTTTCTACCAGCGTGGCCCCCGGGCAAATGGCATTCTGGAGCAGTGCAGCCAACGAACTGGCGGATCAACAAATTAAACGCTTGTGGGACGGCAACGTAACGATAAACACGATGCGCTAATCGGTGTATTGCTCGAATCTTTGGGCAACGAAACGTTACTGAAAAAATACAGGGCGCCCGGGGTGGCGCTGAGAAAAAGTCAGGCACGCTATTCGAGCTAGCTCCCCATGCATTGCTTCAACCGCGTCATATCCAAGTGTTCCTCCAGCATATCGGCCAGGCGATCCAGCTGATGCTCTCGATGGACCGCATAATCCACACTGCGCTGGCTTTTCAAGCCAGCCCATTCGAGTATGGCATTGCAACTGTCGGGAACATCAAACAGGCCATGCAGATAACACCCCATCACCCGCCCATCCTCGCTCATGGCGCCATCATCCTTACCCTCCAGAACCAGCATAGGATGCTTTAATGCTTCGCCCTGAGTAAGGCCATTGTGGATTTCATACCCGCGAATCAGGGTGTCAGCGGCAACAAAACGGCCTTCGACATTTCGTAGCTGTTTACCGGAAATCAATCGAGTGGTCATGGATAACCAGCCCAGCCCGGCACTACTTCCCGCATCACTTTCTAACCCCTCCGGGTCGTCGATGCGCTCTCCCAACATTTGAAAGCCACCACAAATGCCGAGCACTTTGCCGCCGTAACGCAGGTGCTTTTCGATCTGCTTGTCCCAGCCCTGCTGGCGCAGGAAAGCCAAATCCGCACGGGTAGCCTTGCTGCCCGGCAGAATGATCAGGTCTGCCGACGGCCAAGTCTCTCCCATCTTTACGAATTGCAAATTCACCTGCGGATGTAATCGCAGAGGGTCAAAGTCGTTGTGGTTACTCATACGCGGCAACAGAGGCACCACCACATTGAAAGCACCCACGTCATGCGCGCCCTGTTCATCCACCGCATCTTCCGCATCCAGAGTCAGGCCATGCAAATAAGGCAACACCCCAAACACTGGCTTGCCAGTGCGCTCCTCCAACCAATCCAGCCCACCCTGCAATAAAGACAGGTCGCCACGAAAACGATTAATCACAAACCCCAGGGTTCGTTTTTGTTCACTTTCAGACAGTAAATCCAGGGTGCCAGTGAGATGCGCAAAGACACCGCCGCGATCAATATCCGCCACCACAATCACCGGGCAGTCCACCCTTTCGGCAAACCCCATGTTAGCGATGTCGTTATCTCGCAGATTAATCTCCGCCGGGCTGCCAGCGCCTTCCGCGATGATCACATCAAACCGGGAAGACAAATCCTGCCAGGCCGCCAGCACCGCCTCACTGGCGGTGTTCTTGTAGGCGTGATAATCCAGTGCCTGCATATTGCCCAACACCTTGCCACGAATAATAACCTGGGCGCCCATATCCGTTTGTGGCTTGAGTAATACAGGGTTCATGTCACTGTGCGGCGCTACCCCGCAAGCCAACGCCTGCAATGCGGTAGAACGACCAATCTCACCCCCATCCACGGTCACAGCACTGTTCAGTGCCATGTTCTGCGGTTTAAACGGCGCCACCGAATATCCACGCCGGGCAAACCAGCGGCACAACGCCGCGACCACCGTGCTCTTTCCCGCATCCGATGTGCAGCCTTGCACCATCAGAGTCGCCACGGGGAAAACCTTACCTTGAACGTTACAATCTCAAACTTGAAGCGCAACCCAGCACCTACAGTGACCTTGCCGGCCCACTCGCCCCGTACTTTTTCCGAACATTTAAACGTTGAACGGCCCTTCACAGCTCGACGCCCTTCTGCGCTCGAACCCCTAAATCCTTGAACGCATGCTTCACCACTTTCATTTCCGTAACGGTATCGGCGAGTTCGATTAATTGTTTGGGGGCATAGCGACCGGTGACAATGGCGTGCTGCATGGCCGGGCGGTTTTGCAGGTCGTCCAGCACCCGGTCTAAATCCAGGTATTCGTAGCGAAGAGCAATATTGAGCTCATCGAGCAACACCATGTGATAGCTGTCGTCGCGCAGCATGGCACGGGCAATTTCCCACGCAGCACCGGCTGCTGCCACGTCCCGCTCGCGGTCCTGGGTATCCCAGGTGTAGCCTTCCCCCATCACGTGGTAATCCACGTTCGGCTGATCACGGAAAAAAGCGTCTTCTCCGGTACTGAACGCCCCTTTAATAAACTGCACCACGCCCACTTTCATGCCATGGCCCAATGCTCTGGCCAGCATGCCAAAACCGGAACTGCTTTTTCCTTTGCCCGGCCCGGTGAGCACCAGAAGAATGCCCTGATCCTTATCCGCGCGAGCAATCCGTTGCTGCATGATTTCCTGTTTCTTTGCCATGCGGTAAGCATGGCGCTCTGGGGTTTTCGCATCATCACGCATGGTCGTGTCCTGTTCGAGAAGGGGCATTGTGATCAGGGGAAAGTGTGTCGGTGCGGAATTGTCCGCTAAAAATATCCGCCACAACCTGCGGAGCCGAAGGGAAATAGCCATGAAAGAAACTCGCCACCAGGCCCTTGTCCTGATAAACCGCTTCGCCTTCTGTACCTGTTTGCTTGCGGCTAAAAATGGCCGGCGTCAGTGGCGTGGACAAACTGCCGTGGTGGAAAGTATGCCCGCGAAGTTCACCTCGCGGCGTTACCAGCGCCTGCATTCCCAGCCCGTGCCGTTTCTTGGTCAAAAACGCTTCACCCGGCAATAGCCCGAAACCGGCATGGCGCTTTTCATCACCGTCTACCAACGTTGCCATACAACTCATTAACCCACCGCACTCCGCCAGGATCGGTTTGCCCGCATGGTGATGATCTCGAATGGCCTCACCCATGGCCGTATTCATAGCCAGCGTTTCACCGTGCAGTTCCGGGTAACCGCCCGGTAGCCATAGCGCGTCCACCTCGGGCAATGTCGTGTCTTGCAACGGGGAAAAGAACGTCAGCGCGGCTCCCAGCTCACGAAGCAAATCAAGATTGGCAGGGTAAATAAACGCGAAAGCCGCATCCCGAGCGATACCAATGCGACACCCCTTCAGCAAAGCAGGCAATGGCGCAGGCGCGGCGGCGGAAAAACTCACCGCGTGTGGAAGTCGATCCAAGCCCGCGTCTTGCAACACCGCCGCCGCCTCATCCAAAAGCGTATCCAGATCCGCCAACTCATTCGCTTGCACCAGTCCAAGGTGCCGTTCGGGTAATGTCATGGCCGCGTGCCGTGGCACCGAGCCCAGCAAGGTCATGCCCGCAGGCATCCCTTCACGTACCAAGTCACCATGACGCTGGCTAGCCACCCGGTTGGCAATAACCTCATTCACCACCAGGTCATCACGGTAACTGGCCAGCCCCAAAGCGATCGCACCGAAGGTTTGCGCCATGCCCCAGGAATCAATCACTGGCAACGCCGGGATACCTGCCAACACCGCCAGATCAGCACTGGAGGGAGTGCCATCAAATAGCCCCATGGCGCCTTCTACCAGAATCAAATCCGCCTCTTCTGCAGCCTGGGCCAGGCGCCAACGGCACTCCTCCTCACCGGTCATCCACGGTTGTAGCTGGTAGACCGGCGCACCGCTGGCCTGCTCAAGAATCATGGGATCCAGATAGTCCGGCCCGAACTTAAACACACGAACCCGACGCCCCGCATTGCGGTGCAACCTGGCCAGTGCGGCGGTAATCAGTGATTTCCCCTGCCCGGACCCCGGCGCGCTAATCAGCGCTGCCGGCACCGAGGCATTAAATAAGGTTGTTATCGGGTGGCTCATTCTCGTTTATTTTCCTCTCTCGTAAGGCGTTATCCAGAGGCGGCCTAACCCGGCACAAAGACCGGCGCACCGTTCACGTGAGCCACCACCAGTTTCTGGTCGTAAAGACGCTCCAGAGCCTCCGGCACCAGCATCGCTTCCGCCGGGCCAGAACAGCACTCACCGTCCGGATAGAGCAGCAGTAAATGATCACACCAACGGGCCGCAAGGTTCAGATCGTGCAGGCACATAAACACCGCAGCACCGTTATCTGCCTGTTGATTGAGCAACGCCATGACGGCCACTTGATGATGCAAGTCCAGATGATTCGTTGGTTCATCCGCCAGCCAAATCGTCGGCTGTTGGGTGAGCGCCGTGGCAATGGAAACCCGCTGACGCTCGCCGCCGGATAAGGTGCTCACCAGCCGATCCTCGAGTAACGTCAACGACACCGCCGACAAGGCCTCATGGGCCAGGCGGATATCCTCGGCGCTCTCCCGCTGCCAGGCAGACAGAAAAGGGTGGCGGCCAATCAATACCGTTTCCATCACCGTGGCGGGAAAGCTGTCTTGACGCTCTTGGAACACGACAGCCAGCTGCCGGGCGACCTCCCGGCGCGACAGATGAGTTAACGGTGTGCCATTGAGTACCACCCGGCCGCGTCGGGGGGCGCGCAACCCGGCCAGGGTATGCAGCACTGTCGTTTTACCCGCCCCGTTCGGCCCCAATACCCCCCAACGCTGGCCGGATTCCACCTGCAGACTAAGCGGATCACCATCCCCGCGACCGGGGATGTCGATAACTAGATGTTCAATGTCCAGCACCGCCATGGCGCTCTCCGTTTCGGTGACACAGGTTCCGGGCGATGCCGTCCCCAATTAGTCAGCGATTGCGATGCAACAAGAACAGGAAGGTGGGCACCCCCAATAGGGCCGTAATCACCCCCACAGGCAGCTGCTCAGGAGCCATCACCGTGCGCGCCAGGGTATCGGCCACGGTCAGCAAGGTCCCCCCCGCCAAAACACTGGCGGGCAAGATAATGCGCTGATCATTACCCAACTGTAGCCGCAGCATATGCGGCACAATCAGGCCGACAAACCCCACACTCCCGGCCGTGGTCACCGCCACCGCCGTCAACAGACTGGCCAAGACATACACCAGCCACTCCAACGGCTTCACTGCAATACCCAAGGCCGCGGCCTGTAACGGCCCCCTCGCCAACACATTCAGGCTACGCCCCAGTGGCAGGGTCAGCAGCACCGCGAGAATCATCACTAACCAGGCTGCGTAAGGAGCGCGGGCGTAGCTCAAGTCTCCCATTAACCAATACAGCATGCCCGGCAACCGATCCGCAGGGCTCATGGTCAACATAAAGGTAATTACCGCGCCCCAACCGGCGGCCACCACAACGCCCGTCAGCAACAGTCTGGTCGGGGTCCAGCCGCCCCCGCCTTGCGCCAAACCAAACACCAACAAGGTAGATAGCAAAGCACCGGCAAACGCCGAGCCGGACACTAACGCCAAGCCGCCACCAATCAACATGGCACCCAGCGCGCCCACCGCGGCCCCGCCGGAAATACCCAGCACATAGGGGTCCGCCAGCGGATTACGCAACAACACCTGCATCAGCGCCCCGGCCAGGGCTAGCAGTCCCCCCGTGGAGAACGCCGCCAGCGCACGGGGCGCGCGCAACGACATAATCAGTTCCCGATGCAGGTCACTACCGCCACCGCTCGCCACAGCCCACAGATCCTGCAGTGAAATCGATACACTGCCCACCGCCACCGACAGTAATAACGCCAACAGCCCCAGGGCCGTCAGCGCCAATAAGGCAGCAAGCGCCGGCGACTTAATGGCGGGCACGGGCACTTTCCAAATGCCGGCACAGGGCGCGGGCACCGATCAGCATTTGCGGGGTAGGCCGCTGTAATGTGGACGGCGCAACAAAAAACAAATTATCGTTTTTTACCGCCCGCAAGCTGGCAAACTGCCGCCAGGGCGCCAGCCAACCCGGATCATCTTCTCCCATGCCCCCCGCAACAATGGCCTGTGGGTTTTTCTCCAACACGGACTCCTTACTGATTCGCGGAGTCAGCGTGGGAAGGTCAGCGAAGACATTTTCCCCACCACACAGCTGAATCGCTTCACTGATCAGGTGCTTGCCATTTACCGTCATTAGCGGCTCTTTCCATACCTGATAAAACACACTGACTTTCGCTGCATCGGCATAACGTTCACGCAGGGCATCGATACCCGATCGAAAAGCCTCCGCCGCACCCAGCCCGACCTGTTCCGTGCCGGCCAACCTGGCAAAACGCTTCAGCGAAGTGCTCACATCCTCAAACCGGCGCGGCTCGCTGTAATACACCGGCAGCCCCAAGGCTTGCAGGCGTTCCACCTGAGGTAACGGGTTGCCACTATGCCACGCGACAATCAGGTCCGGTTTTAGCGACAAAACGGCCTCTAAATCCAGACGTTTATAACTGCCCACCCGCGGTAATTTTTTCGCCGCAGGCGGGTAATCACTGAAGCTCACCGCGCCGACCATCTGCCCACCGGCCCCTGCCGCAAACAGCAATTCGGTGGCGCCGGGAGAGAGGGCAATAATGCGGCTGGCCGGTTTTTCCAAACACACCTCACGCTGGATATCGTCGGTGACACACACCGCCGCCATGGCCGTATCAAACATGGCCAACAACGTCAGCAATAACCCCCAGCGTAAAACGCGCATTCACTCACTCCATCTCATCTCGCAGCGCCATCCTTGCTCTACCTATCGTAGCGCAGGCTCAACATTACCGAACGCCCTGCATTCATATAGTTCCAACCAGCAAAGTTCTGCGCCGTGGCGTACTCCTTGTCGAGCACGTTTTTCACCGCCAGGCGTGTGGACCAGTGCGGCGCGAAATTCCAGCCCGCCCGCAGATCCAGCAAACCGAACCCAGACAGCCGCACGTCGTTTTGCGCATCGTTATAACGGTGCCCTTGCAAAACCACACTGCCTCCTAGGGAAACGTTCCCCATGGCTCGGTCCAGATCAAAACGGAAGCTACGCTTTGACTGACGCTGAAGCACCAACCCCGTATCCCGATCTTCTGGATCCTGAGCCGTAAAGGCCGCACCAGCGCGCCACTGGTTTATCTCAACACCGGTAGCCAGTTCGACACCCCGAATGCGCGCCCGGTTCACATTGAACGGCGCATAACGCCCACCCTGCAAGGCATAGGCAATCAGGTCATCCACATCGGTCTGGTAGGCGGCAATATCCCAGTACCAACGCTGATACTGGCCCCTCACCCCGAGCTCGGTGCTGGCGGAGCTTTCCGGATCCAGCTGATCATTACCAAAGCCGGGGAAGTACAAATCATTAAAGGTCGGCGCACGGAAAGCGGTGCCATAGCTGGCCCGTAACCGGTGATGGTTATCGAGCTTGTAGCCCAACGCCAGTCCGCCAGTGGCTTCATTGCCATAGGCTTCGTTGTCGTCGTAGCGGCCACTGGCCTGCACATCGAAGGCACCAAAATTTAACAACAGCTGGGCAAAACCGGCGCTATTGTCACGCTCGTCTTCCAAATACAGCGTGGAGCTATCCACTAGGTCCTGCAGGTAATCGGCACCCACCACTAACTGGTGATCCCCCAAGGCAAACACATTCTGCCAGTTAGCTGCACGGCTACGGGTGTTAAAAATGCTGTCTCGGTTGCCGTCGGTGAAGTTCTCGTTCTCGTCACGGGAGTCGCTAAGAACAAGTTTGCTCAACCAACCTTCCGTCACCCACAACTGCCCTTTCACACCCGCAGTCTGTATGGCGTAGTCGGTCACTTTTTCCTGCGAGGGTGTGCTGCCTTCAAACTCGGTGCTGCCGGCTGCCCGAAAACCGAACACGCCAATTTCCGCATCGTTATCAAAGCGATGCGTTACCCGAGCCACCGCCGATGTGTTGTCGTAGCCACGATCATCACTGCCTTCACGAATTTCTGTGCCATCGGTATCAAAGCGGTCCACCGCCAGGTTATAGCGCGTACCGTCCTGTTCCCCCTGCGCGCCCGCCGCCACCCGGCGGCTATTAAACGAACCCGCGCCTAATTCCATCCAGCCGGTTTGTTCATTGTTCAGATCACGGGCGCCCGGGGTAAAAACCTGCACCACACCGCCCACCGCATCCGCGCCATACAAACTGCCACGGGGGCCACGCACGATTTCAATACGATCAATCAAGGTGGGAGGCAGGAACTGCCAAGACGGACTGCCGCCGGTTGCCGAACGCAAGCGCACACCATCAACCATTAACAACGTTGAGCTACTGCCCGTACCCCGCAAATAAACACTGGTGGCCTTACCGAAGGCACCATTACCGGTGATATCCACGCCGGGCTGGCCTCTTAGCATCTCGGTAATATCCTGGGGCTGACGCTCGCGTAATTGCTTCTCATCGAGCACCGTTACCGAGGCCAATGACGCCTCAGTGGTGCGGCTGGCCAGCGTAGGCGTGACGACCACAGGATCGAGCATGGAAACGCGCAGAGCAGCAGCATCAAGCGGTGAAGATTCCGCGTAGGCTAGCAAAGGCCACGCACACAAAGACATCGCAGCGCACGCTGCAACGGGACGAAATACCATCGAGAGATCCCCCTCTGCCGTGCCCACCCGCACGGCCTGAATTTAGCCGCAGCAGAACAAGCACAGGGAGACAGGCGCAATCGCGCCAACACACCCCGCCATCGCCCACCGCAACGCCTGGTTGAAAGCCCTAAGAAGCTTCCTTACCTTTTGGCCGGTCTCCGGGCTAATGAGCGAGGCTTAGCCTCTCGACAGTCGCCTTCCCATGCAAAAGCACAGTGGCATTTCGACTATCGTTTACTCAATCACCGTTGCGGGGGCAGCGCCGGATTAGAGCCAAGGCTCTCACCGGCTTCCCGTTTAACCCGCCCTGTGTTCAGGGTGGGCACCGAAAGGTGGCGCGAAATTACCAATGGCAGCAGGGTTTAGCAAATAAATTCAACTCCTTATGAATTTTACTCAAGGCAAGTTGAGCACTCCTCTCGTTGAGCCAACCAGCACTGACGCTCAAGTCTGTGGCGATATGCCACATTCCAGCCAGCCGGCGATCTAAAGATAATCCCCCCCCTACAGCGCAGACCTTGCGGCGTACTTTGTTCAAAAAAATCGGGGATTACCATGCGAATTCTGACTCTGGCCACCGCATCCTTGGCCGCCATTGTGGCGGGTTGCGGAGGCTCAAGTTCATCCGACAGCAATACTGGGGAGAGCAGCAGATCCAGCGCCGTTCGCACCATCGAAGTTCCGGTAAAGGCCGTGGCAGGGGCTGCCGACATCAGCTGCGATGCAACCTTGCTGTCCCTCGGTACCGCAGGCACCTCCGCCAGCCTGGTCGATTTCCGCTTCTTCGTTCACGATCTCGCGTTGGTCACCGATGAAGGCCAGGTTATTCCCGTAGCACTGGACGCAGACGCCGAATCGCAAAACGCCGACGTGGCCCTGCTCGATTTCCGCGACAAACTGGATCACTGTGCCGGCGAAGCCAACCCGGATTTCAACGACACCATTACCCTCAACGTGGATGTGGACAGTGAGCTAGTCATTAGCGACCTGCAATTCACTCTGGGCGTACCGTTCGAACTCAATCATTTGGATCAGTCACTGGCGCAAGAACCGTTGCGCAACCCAGGGAAAGCCAGCGGCATGGCCTGGAGCTGGCAGGTGGGTTACAAATTTACCGGTCTGGATGTTGAGCCGGTAGGGGGCATCACTCGCCCCGGCAACGGAACATGGAGCAACAGCCGCTGGAACCTGCATATTGGCAGCACTGGTTGCAGCGCCGATACGGCCAACGGTGAAAACCCGGCCCCCTGCGACAATCCAAACCGCACAACGATTAAGCTACCCCTGGAAGGCGCAAACTTAGAAGACATCGCTATTCAACTGGACTATGCCGCACTGGTGAGCGGCAGCAATCTTTCCCTGGATGGTGGAGGCGCAAGTGGCTGTATGTCATTTCCCGGCGACCCGGAATGCCCTGAAGTTTTCAAGCGCTTGGGCTTGCCCTGGGGTGACACAGCAGCGGTCGAACAGAGTGTCTTTTCCCTCGTAGCCAAATAATGAAAAAAACATTGCTCTCTATGGCCGGGCCGTTGCCCGGTCTTTTTCTTGTGCTCGGCACGCTGCTACTGAGCGGCTGCCCAGAACAAAGCGAAACCCGGATAGATGACCAGGGCGCGTCCTACTCCGCCTATGACTGGCAACTTCCCGAAGGCATTCCCCTGCCCCGCGAACCGGCGGACAACCCGATGACGGAAGAAAAATTTCAACTCGGCCGGCATCTATTTTATGACAACCGTCTCTCCGTCAATGGCACCATCAGCTGCGCCAGTTGCCACCACCAGGAGAAGGCCTTTAGTGATGGCGTTGCCCGCCCCGCTGGCGCCACCGGCACACTTCACCCGCGCAACAGCCAGGCTTTGGTGAATGTGGCCTGGTACAACACCCTCACCTGGGGCAACCCGGTGCTCAGCACCATTGAACAGCAAATCATGCTGCCCCTGTTTGGTGATGACCCTATCGAACATGGCATCAATGGCGCTAACTCGGAGCAGATTCTCATGGATCTGCAATCCGACCCTGTCTATGCGCCGTTGTTTGCAGCGGCCTTTCCTGAACAGGATGAACCGTTATTTGGCGACAATGGCTACAACAACATCATCAAATCCCTGGCCTCCTTTGTACGCGGTTTGGCGTCGTTCAATAGCCCGTTTGATCGCAATGAGCTGTCCGCCGCCGCCAAGCGAGGTTCCGCCCTGTTCAACAGTGAAAAGCTGGAATGTTTTCATTGTCACGGAACCTACAACTTCAGCGATGCCACCGTTGACCGCACCACCCGCTATATCGAAGCACTGTTCCACAACAACGGCCTGTACAACATCGATGGACTAGGAGGCTACCCCGAACCCAATACCGGTCGCTACGAACTGACCGGCAAAGCCCATCACATGGGTCAGTTCAGGGCTCCCTCGTTAAGAAACGTAGCCCTCAGCGCCCCCTATAACCACGACGGTTCCGTGGAAACGCTGGAACAGGTGATACGCAACTACGCGGCAGGTGGGCGCAACATTACCAGCGGCCCTAATACAGGCGACGGGCGCATGAGCCCATACAAACATAGCTTCATCGTTTCTTTCTCTATTTCCGATTCTGAAATAGCCGATGTGGTGGCTTTCCTGGAATCGCTCACCGACAACG
>Ga0209094_1000520_pt1 | contig 28055 bp, 25 predicted proteins | sample COGITO_mtgs_1004_2_FD_184790 | JGI IMG/M metagenome (GOLD analysis project Ga0209094, IMG submission 184790) | Pelagic marine microbial communities from North Sea - COGITO_mtgs_100430 (SPAdes) (version 2) | ecosystem: Environmental > Aquatic > Marine > Epipelagic ... | reverse complement strand
CTACAAAGGACAAACGTTGATTACTACGGATGGCACAACGCTTTTAGGAGCGGATGACAAAGCTGGGATTTGTGAAATTGTGAGTGCAATGGAATACCTTGTTCAGCATCCTGAAATAAAGCATGGCACGATTAAAGTTGGCTTTACCCCCGACGAAGAAATTGGACGTGGCGCACATAAATTTGATGTCAAAAAATTTGGAGCCGATTGGGCTTACACGATGGACGGCAGTCAGATTGGGGAACTCGAATACGAGAATTTTAATGCAGCCGGTGCCGTCATCAAAGTAAAAGGTAAAATTGTACACCCGGGTTATGCCAAAGGCAAAATGATCAATTCGATGTACTATGCTTCTAAGTTTATGGAGGCACTTCCAAAAACGGAAACTCCAGAACAAACGGAAGGTTACGAAGGTTTTTATCATTTACACAGCATGGAAGGCAAGGTAGAGGAAACCGTTTTACAATACATTGTAAGAGATCACGATCGAGATAAATTTGAAGCTCGAAAACAACACATGCTTAATTTGGTAAAAGAACTCAATACAAACTTGGGAAGTAGTGTTTTTGAAATCGAAATTAAGGATCAGTATTTTAATATGAAAGAAATGGTGGTGCCTGTGATGCACATTGTTGACATCGCTGAAGACGCTATGAAAGCACTAAACATCCAACCGTTAATCAAACCAATTAGAGGGGGTACAGACGGCTCACAATTGAGTTTTATGGGACTGCCCTGCCCGAATATCTTTGCAGGAGGACATAACTTTCACGGGCGTTATGAATATGTACCTTTGGAAAGTATTTTGAGTGCAACCGAGGTTATTTGTAAAATAGCCGATCTGACTCAAAAACGTTATCTATAAAAAAACGTATCTGAAATCAATCTGAACCTGCCTACCGTCAGGAAATCCTGCCCATCGGTAGGCAGGTTTATTTCAGATTCTGAAACAAGTTCAGAATGACAGAAATTCTACTTTTTAGACGACCTCTTTGATTGTTATTTTTTTACTGGAGGCGGTGTATTAAGTTTTTGACTCATTTCCATCGAAATGGCTGAACGGTCAAATTTAATTTTACCTGCTGAGGTTTCAATGACACAAGAATTGTCTTTATCATTCAATTCGGCAATCTTACCATGCATTCCACTTTTAGTAATTACTTTGTTTCCTTTTTTAAGCTCTGCTGCAAATGCTTTTTCTTTTTTAGCACGCTTCATTTGAGGCGCAATCATAAAGAAATAGACTATTACAGCCATTAAAATAAAGGGGGCAAATTCACCAAGACCTTCCATATCGTATTATTGTATTGTTGTTATTATTGTATATTAAGTGGTTTGTTCGCAGGAGTTTTCACAGGTGCATTTGGATCTGGAGTGATAAATGCTGAAATTCTTACTTGCTCATTTCCTTTTTCTGTATTGGTAGTCAACGTAATTGTTTTAGAAATTTTATTGGCACCTTTCCCGTTAAACTTAACAGTAAACTGAGACGATGCTCCTGGCATTAAAGGTTCTTTACTCCACCCTTGAGGCACCGTACATCCACAAGTACTTTTGATGTTTGTAACTACTAGAGGAGATTTTCCTGTATTTGTGTAAGAAAACACAGTTTCAACAGGCGTTCCATTCATGATTTGACCGAAATCGTATTCCGTTTTGTCAAATGAGATGGTTGGAAAAACAATCGCTTGAGCGTCTCTTTCGGCCGCTTTGGTAACATTTTCTTGGTTTATTTTTTCTGTTGCGTTTTCTTTACAAGAAGTAAAAACAACAAGGCTGGCTACGGTTAGAGTTAAAATTAATTTTTTCATGTTTGATATTTAATGGTTAATAATTCTATTTGATTCTCAAAATAAAACGAGGGTATAAATGTAATTAAAAATTTACATTAATCCACGCCCTATCTTATTTAAGGTTTTATTTTCACTATACTCCTTCACAATTTTGTCTAAAACACCATTTATAAACACATTACTCTTAGGTGTTGAATATTCTTTTGCTATTTCGATGTATTCATTAATGGAGACTTTAGTTGGGATGGATGGAAATTCGTGAAACTCACAAATAGCCATCTGAAGCAGTACAAAATCAATATCCGCTATACGATCCTTGTCCCAGTTTTTAGTTTTTAAACTAATTTCTTCCGTGTAAGGTTCAAAATTTTTGATGGTATGTTTCAATAAACTTATGCCAAACTGTTTATCCTCCTCATCCTTGAACAACTTTGGAGTGAAATAGTCTTCATAATTTTCTTCCTTAGATTTATTAAGAAGTTTCACCAAAGCTGTATTCACCACAGGTAAATCATCAATCCAAGTTAGGTTTCGATCTTCGAGATAATTATATAATTTTTCATTGGGCGCAATCACTTCTTTAAACAACTCTACTATAAACTGACGGTCTTTGTTGTAATTAGTCGATTCTACTGCCATATAATTTGCAAAACGGTCACTTTCAAGAATGGCTCTAAAGATCACTTCTACATACTCATTGTCCAATTCCCAATTGGTCACTTTATGACGTTCGAGTGCGTTCTTTAAGTATTGGTTTTCAGACAACTGAACCAATAATTCATTTTTGACAAACTTCATATTGGGGTTTAAATCCTCAGAAGTTAAAAGGTGTTTTTGTTGAGATTTCTCTTGCTGGTCTTTTGCTTTTTCATGCACTTTAACAAGTAGAGACAGCATGAGCAAATAAAGATCATACATATTATCCATACTTAATTTGAGGAATTTTTCTTCAGAAGTCAAGTTCAGTTCCTCTGATCTTTTGAGGGCGTAAATCACTTGCATTACTTTGGTTCGAATATGTCTTCTGTTCAGCATGGTATAAAGAACTTATTGGTTAAATAAAATTGCTCGACAAAAATAGTATTAATTTGCTTCTAAAAATCCAAAAAAACATTTTTTTACGCAATGTCTTTTTTGCTTAAAACAAGTATCTTTGTAACTTAAGCAAAAGCCCTCGTTATGGGCTATAAATGATTACATGAACGAGCTCAAGTATTTAAATAAATATTTTTTAAAATATCGATATCGAATTATTTTGGGCATTCTTATCACCATTGGCTCTAAAATATTTGCACTCTTCACCCCCCAACTTATTGGAAAATCCATTACATTAATTTCAGATCAGATTACAAACCCCAGCAGTACGGAAATATTCAGATATGAAATAAGTTTAAATATTTTATACATTTTTGGAGCCGCAACCGCCACCGGAATATTCACTTTTTTGATGCGTCAAACCATTATAAATGTGTCGCGTTACGTCGAGTTTGATTTGAAAAACGAAATTTACAACCATTACCAACAACTTTCCATCGCTTTTTATAAACGCAACCGCACAGGAGACTTGATGAGTCGAATTAGTGAAGACGTGAGTAAAGTCCGAATGTACATTGGACCAGCGGTTATGTACACCATCAATACCTTAACGCTTTTTATTGTGGCGTTGTTTTATATGTACAACCAATCGCCTACCCTGACGCTTTACACCATATTGCCACTGCCATTGTTATCCGTTTCAATATACTTTTTAAGTAAATTTATACACAAACAAAGTACCATTGTACAGTCGCATCTATCCACACTATCCTCCTCTACACAAGAGTTTTTTAGTGGAATTTGGATTACAAAAGCGTATGCACTGGAAACACAAACAGAAGAAACGTTTTCGGAACTTGCAAATTCTCAACGCAAAAAACGACTGGGGTTATCAAAAATACAAGCTGTTTTTTTTCCTTTAATGTTACTTCTTATTGGAGCCAGTAATTTGTTGGTTATTTATATCGGTGGTAAACAATACATGAATGGACAAATTGAGGAAATCGGAATCATTGCCGAATTTATTATTTATGTGAACATGCTCACATGGCCAGTGGCTTCCATTGGATGGGTCACCTCCTTAGTGCAAGAAGCCGAAGCATCACAAAAACGGATTAATGAATTTTTGAAGGAAACGCCGAGCATCGTCAATCCTACTGAAACAAAGACTCCTATAGATGGAAACGTTGTTTTTAAAGACGTGTATTTCACTTATGAAGACACCAATATCGAAGCCTTAAAAGGCGTAAGTTTTGAAGTTGAAAAAGGAAAAACACTCGCCATCATTGGAAATACAGGTTCTGGAAAATCGACCATTCTTGAGTTAATCGGACGCTTATACGATGTTCAAAAGGGAGCTGTTGAAATTGATGGTGCTAACATAAAAACACTAAACCTAAACAACTTAAGAACTGCGATTGGATTTGTACCCCAAGACCCCTTTTTGTTTTCAGATACTTTAAAAAACAATATCAAGTTTGGAAAAAATAAGGCTACGGATGCCGAAGTTATAGAGGCCGCTAAAAAAGCAGTGGTTCACAAAAATATCATCAATTTCAAAAATGGATATGATACCATTTTAGGAGAGCGAGGGATCACATTATCAGGAGGCCAAAAACAACGTGTTTCTATTGCACGAGCTTTTATTAAAAGCCCTCAAATTCTTCTTTTAGACGATTGTCTTTCTGCGGTGGATACGGAAACTGAGGAGCAAATCCTAAACAATATTGAGTTGGTGACAAAAAACAAGACGACCATTATTGTGAGTCATCGTATTTCTTCTGCTAAAAATGCTGATACCATTATCGTTCTAAATGATGGAATTATCGCCCAACAAGGTACGCACGACGCTCTTATTAGTGTTGAAGGATATTACAAAGAACTTTATCAAAAACAATTGCGAGAAACTTCTCATTAATTTCTATTAATAAAAAAACGTTCATTTCTCGAAAATAAAATCAAAAATTAGTTGGTGTCTTAATTTATTTTTTGGACTTTTGATTGTAATAACAGCTACTAATAATAGCTCATTATCATTGATACTAAAGATATGGAACAAGAAGAAATTTACTCAAAAGTTTTAAGAGCTGGAAGACGCACCTACTTTTTTGATGTGAGAGCCACGAAGGCGGGCGACTATTATTTAACCGTCACAGAGAGTAAAAAGTTTACAAATGACGATGGCTCCTTTCATTATAAGAAACATAAAATTTACTTATACAAAGAAGATTTCAAAGAGTTCAATGCGATTTTAAATGAAATGACTGATTATATTGTCAATGAAAAAGGACAAGAAGTTATAAGCGAGCGTCACCAAAAAGATTACGTTAAAGAAGAATTTCCATCTGAAGACTCAAAAGATGAAGCGTCAGCTGACAGCTTTACAGATGTTAGTTTTGATGACATTTAATTATTAAAAAATCAACTATAAACCGTTACTATGTAGCGGTTTTTTTTGTGAAAAAAAGTGACGAATTATCGAATTGGCGTCCCATTAGGCACCTGCTCTTCTGGAGATAATAAGATGACTTTTTCAGAATCTACAGCTCCAATCACCAGACACTGACTCCTAAAATTAGCTATTTGTTTTTCGGCAAAATTGACATTGGCTACAATCTGTCTGTCCAACAAATCTTCTTTGGAATATAAAGCCGTAATCTGTGCAGATGTTTTTTTGATCCCTAAATCCCCAAAATCAATGGTCAATTGGTAAGCAGGTTTTCTGGCTTTTGGAAAGTCATTCACTTCAATTACAGTACCCACTCTTAGGTCAATTTTAGAAAAGTCTTCAAATGTAATGGTCTCACTCATATCCATGCTGTTTTATCAAAGCTTGAAGATATCAATTTTACAGTAATTTGTAGACACAAACATTCAAATCTTTATATATTTGATAAAAATCAACGTCTAATGTCATTAACGCCTTCCAATATGCTTCCCTTAGGAACTGAAGCACCAAATTTTGAACTATGGGATTCTGTTTCAGATTCTACAAAAACATTAAACAAACTGAAAGGGACTCAAGGAACTTTAATCCTATTTATATGCAATCATTGTCCGTTTGTCATTCACATCAATGAAGCTTTGGTTTCTCTTTCAAATAACCTTCAAAACAAAGGAATTGGTGTGGTTGCTATTTCTAGCAATGATGTCGAGAATTACCCTCAGGATGGCCCAAAACAAATGCAATTACACGCTAAAAACGCAAACTATGCTTTCCCCTATTTGTACGACGAAACGCAATCCGTAGCTAAGGGCTATGAAGCCGCTTGTACCCCTGATTTTTTTCTTTTTGACGCAGACTTAAAACTTGTATATCGAGGTCAATTGGACGACTCTAGACCAGGTAACGGATTGCCCGTTGATGGTGCTGATTTGTTGCATGCCGTCCAATGCATGATTGAAAACAAAACGAATGCCCGTCCACAAAAACCGAGCATCGGATGTAATATCAAATGGAAAATATCCTGATTTATTTGTTTTAAGGCTAAAATCAATTACTTTTGAGTTAGAACCCCAAATTCTAACTCTTATGAAAACTGCTCTTCTTTTGGTACTGTGTACTTTTTTTTCTTACACTAATTCCTATTCCCAAGAAATTAATTTCTACAAAAACGCTCAAGGAGACACCCATATTTGTGGAGAGTTTCCTTTGGACTATTTAGAACACGATGACGTTTACAACATCTGGTTCAATAAATATTATAATGAATTAAAACTCCCAGAAAAACGACTGCGATTAAAATCTAAACTTAAAAAAACTACGGTAGATATCTATCTAGGAACCTGGTGTGGAGACAGCAAAAAATGGGTGCCGCAATTTGTCAAGTTATGGGACGAGCTCGGACTTAAAAGAAGTCAGCTGCGATTGATTGGTCTTTATAATGACGATGAACGTTATAAAACATCCCCAAATGGAGAAGAGAAAGGCAAGCAAATTCACCGTGTGCCTGTATTTATTTTCAAAAAAGACAATGTCGAATATGCACGTATTGTGGAATCTCCCAAAAATGATTTGGTAACTGATGTTGTACAAATAGCACTTGGGTTTCCTTCTGCACCTAACTATGAAGGCGCTAATTATTTATTTAAGGTATTTGACTCAGAGTCAATTGAATCGATAAAAGAAAATTTTAATGCTCATTATAAAATACTTAGGGATAAGACGCGTAACAGTAGAGAATTAAACACTTTGGGCTATGTACTCTTACGAAACAACCGCTCTGAAGAAGCCTTAATCTGTTTTAAACTCAATACTTATTTATTTAAATACAACCCCAATGTTTATGATAGTTTTGGAGAAGCTTTGGCGCTTAGTGGCGAGCACGTAATGGCTCTTAAGATGTATGAAAAGGTTTTGGAAATAGATCCCGAAAATAAAAACTCAAAGGCTCAAATTAAACACCTAGAAGCATTGATTGGGTTTTAATCTTGAACCTTTACAATATGTAAATCTTCATATTTGAGAATATACCCAGCTTCATTTTTATAGCCTCCGTAAGGTTGAAGGAAGTATTGAAATTTATTTTCTAAGTAAGCGGTTTGAAAATTAGAAGTCTGAGTATATAAGGTTCCGAATTTAGAAAGACGCAACAGAATGTCCATAGCTACATCAAAGCCTCTTATGGCATATTTATTAGGGAACGTTCCAAACTGCTGTATATACCGTTTTTCAAATGCTTCTGAAAATCGCGATTCAAAATTCACGGATGGGTACTGAAAATGTAAATTAGACAAATCATAATTAGAAATGTTTGCCCCTTCAAAAGCTCTGTTTTTAGAGGTGGTCATCAAAAATATATCGCGTTCTACCTCCGTTTCATTATCGTCTTCATCCTTTAAAATAGTTGTGCCATTCATTGCGTTTAACATACTGGTCACATTTGATACAAACCCTTCGTTATTAGATTCCAGAAAAACAAGTGTACGCCCCTCCAAAAGTGCTGCCTGAACATCTTCTAACATTAAAAAAAACTGCTCACCACCCTCTTTATCCTGTTTGGAAGTCAGCAAAGAGGCTTCTGGAAATGCTGCTTTTAAATAGTTTGCAGTTGCTAAATTTTTGGCGTCATATATAATCAATGTTTGATGCGGTATGGTATCGGATTTTGCATAATTGACTATTTTAGTCCGCATCCATTTTTCATCTGGAATGGTTTGAAACAGATTTGGGAAAACGTTTTTAGTTTTCACAAAAGGTGAGACCACAGCCACACTATCTCTTTGAACATATTTAGCTGTCAACTCTAAATTTCGAGTTGTAATAGGTCCTAGAATAGCATCATACTCAGAAAAATTTGTTTGTAGTAATACCGTTTTCAAATCAAGCGTTTCTGCATTGGTATCAAATACATCCAGTTTTGTGGAAATCCCAAGACGTTTGGCAGAATCAATCGCCATGACTACACCCGCATAAAAGTCTGTAGAAATATTAATATACCCATCTCTTTTAAGTTGGCTCTTAGCTAGATTAAGAGAATCAAAATCGATACTTTTTGTTTTAAACGGTAATAAAAGAGCGATCCTTTTAGGAGAAAAATTAACTAAACTATTTGCTAAATTAATCACAGGAAACGACTCTGTTGCAATATTTTGAATACTCATCTTAGGGGTCTTTAACACCATTCCTAATTTCAACCCTTGTTCAATCAATTCGGGGTTAAGGGTTTCCAATTGTTCTTTTGTTAATCCTAACTTTTTTTCGAGTCTATAAAACCCTTCTTTTGCCTTTACAGTATAATAACCATATTCATCCTCTTCAATCACTTTTTCATCTGAATCCAAAATATTTGGAACGTTCAACTGTTGACCTTCATTAAGATAAGGCCCCATGGTTGGATTGAGTGCCTCTAGATCTGGAACAGAAATTCCAAATTTATAAGCGATGCGCCATTTCCCTTCCTTTGGCAAAACAGTATATTTTTGGATTATCTGAGTAGAAACCTGACTTGTTATCATTTTAAATTGAGGAATATAAATTTTATCTCCCCTTCTTAAACTCTTAGAATATAACTGTTTGTTATGTTCTTTTATATCCTCTTGCGTCACCTCAAATTTTTGAGCAATCCCAAACAAGGTTTCTTTACGTCTTACCTTATGTACCTTATAAGAAACCAACTCTTTTACAACTTCAATAGAAGTTGATTTAGGAACAAATGACTCTGGAATGATTAAAACCGTATTCACAGAAAAATTAGATTGTGCATCTGGGTTTAAGGCATAAATATCTGCTGGAGTAATCTTATAAAATTTGGCAATACTCTCAACAGATTCTCCAACTTGTACACTGTGAGTTTTTAAATTTTGAGCATAACCAAAACAACTAAAAGCGAAGATTCCTAAAACGATTAAAAACTTTTTCATACTATAAAATTACTAATTTCCTTTAAACTAATTTAATGGTTACTCCCATTCAATGGTTGCAGGTGGTTTTGAACTGATATCATACACCACTCTGTTCACACCTTTCACTTTATTAATGATGTCATTTGAGGTTTTCTGTAGAAATTCATAAGGTAAATTCACCCAATCGGCGGTCATTCCATCCGTGCTTTCAACAGCTCTCAAAGCAACACATTTTTCATAAGTACGCTCATCACCCATCACCCCTACACTATTCACAGGGAGGAGCATTGCGCCAGCCTGCCAAACTTTATCATATAAATCCCATTCTCTTAAACCATTGATGAAAATAGCATCAACTTCTTGTAAAATACGAACTTTTTCGGCAGTGATATCTCCTAAAATTCGAATGGCCAATCCAGGTCCTGGAAATGGGTGACGCCCTAATAATTTTGGGTCAATACCCATCGAAGCACCTACACGTCTCACTTCATCTTTAAACAAAGCCCTTAAGGGTTCTACAATATTTAACTTCATATAATCAGGTAACCCCCCAACATTATGGTGGCTTTTTATGGTGGCACTTGGACCTCCGGTTGCAGACACACTTTCAATGACATCTGGATAGATGGTGCCTTGTGCTAACCATTTTACGTCTTGTATCATGTGGGCCTCGTCATCAAAGACTTCAATAAATACACGTCCAATGGCTTTACGTTTCAGTTCTGGATCTTCAAGTCCTTCAAGGGCATCCAAAAAGCGTGCCGAAGCATCAACGCCTTTGACATTTAGCCCCATGCCTTCATATTGTGTTAAAACACTTGAAAACTCGTCTTTTCGTAACAAACCGTTATTTACAAAAATACAGTAGAGATTTTTACCAATCGCTTTGTGTAATAAAATCGCTGCAACGGTTGAATCTACCCCGCCAGACAATCCAAGAACTACTTTATCATCTTGAATTTTAGCTTTTAAATCTGCGACGGTTTCATCCACAAACGAATCTGGAGTCCAATCTTGTTGAAGACCAGCGATATTAACTAAAAAGTTTTGTAAGAGTGTTTTCCCATCCGTAGAGTGATACACTTCAGGGTGAAATTGAATGGCATAAGTCGCTTCTCCTTCAATTTTATAAGCTGCATTTTCCACATCGTGGGTACTGGCAAGCAAGACGCCGTTGGTTGGCAATTCTTTGATCGTATCACTGTGGCTCATCCAAACTTGACTGCCTGCATTTACTCCTTCAAAAAAGACTTCATTCTCTTTTACAAAAGACAAATTGGCTCGGCCATATTCTCTTGTGTTTGACGGCGCTACAACACCGCCCGAAAAATGAGCTAAATATTGGGCGCCATAACAAACCGCTAACATGGGTTTATGTCCACGAATACCTGATAAGTCCGGGTGCAAAGCAGCGTCGCCTCTGACAGACTGAGGACTACCTGAAAGCACAACGGCTTTGAATTCGTCTAAATTGGTTGGAATTTTATTGTATGGATGAATCTCACAATATATATTTAGCTCCCGAACACGGCGAGCTATAAGTTGTGTATATTGAGATCCAAAGTCGAGAATTAATACCTTATCGTGTTGCATGGTCAAAAGTAATATTTATAAATAAATTGAGCCCTAAATTTTGAAACTTTTAAAGGGTCAAAACATGAAATTTTTGATTTAAGGGTACAAGCTCTGATTTTAGGTGTTCTATAAACGCACCTCCATGCTCTAAATAAAACTCTGAAAAGTTAGTAATACGTTCTTGCAAACCTCCATTCGGGAATAATTCTAGATGAATGGCTTCTAGGCGTTCAATATAATCTTTATGGACTTTCTTTTCAGCTTTTAAAAGACGTTTTTCTAGCGCTTCCAAACCTTTAATTTGTTTTTTCTCTTGTGCAGACACCGCTCCTTTAAAGGATTTATCCGTTTGATCAGCAAGTGTATATAAGTGTTTAAACTGTTGTTTTAAATGCTCCTTTTGAGATGAAAAATCAATAGGCAATGTCACTATTTTTTTGATTTGAGATTGAATTAACGCTTGTTTATCTTGAAATAAATCGGAAACAGAAACCTTTAGTTTATCTAATTTTTGATGTTGTTTTTCGCTGATTAAAAGCACCGAATTTCGGTGTAATAGGATTGGAAATTGGATGTGTTCCGCTTCAAAATACGATTTAAGCTGAAGCCAGTATGCCAATTCACCTCCCCCACCAATATAACAGAGGTTCGGCAAAATTGTTTCTTGATACAAAGGGCGCATGATGACATTCGGAGAAAAGCGTTCAGGATGTGAATTTACTTCTTCCAAAACTCCTGCCAAATTCCATTCAATATTTGTATTTAAAACCGAGTACAGCCCCTCCTTTTTAACGATACGTTCGCGAAGGTTATCTTTGAGATAAAACAAGTTCAATTCTCGAGGGTTGACCTGAATTTTATAAGCCGCATCAATTTTTGTTAACTGTTGATTGGTCTTAGAAACGGTTGTAAACGCCTGTTGATTTGTAAGTTCAGAAGTGATTTGTGGAATAAATAACTGCTTTAAAGCAGCATCATTTCCATCGATAATCACCAAGCCCTCAGACCCAAAAAGCGCATGCACAAAATAACGCGTGGCAGATGCTAAATTTGAATGGCCTAAATATGCTTTTTTAACTAAGGCTTTAAGCGCCAATGCCTGACTCGAATTGCCTAATACACTGGAAAATACTTCAATAAATTCCGAAAGTTCTGAGGTGGATAAAGCACCCACAGCCCCCGATGTTTTTTGAGTCCATTGGAACCGTTTATTTTGAAAATTGAAATGATTAATTTCCTCAAAATCATGATCTTCTGTAGCCATCCAAAAGACAGGTACAAACTTATTTTTAGGGTATTTATTTTTTAATTCTTTCGCTAAATTAATCGTCGATATAATTTTATACAAAAAATATAGCGGCCCACCCAACAGGTTTAATTGATGTCCCGTGGTGATAGTAAAGGTGTTTTCATTTGTCAAAGACTGAATCGCTTGAGTGGTCAATTCAGACGGCTTAATTCGAGTGTATTGTTTTGACAATGCTGTTACTAAAACGCTTCGTTTCTCAGAATTGAATTCAGATTTCTTTGCTTCTAATTGGGCTTTAAAATTTTCTAAAGTTGGAAACCGCTTATACAGGGATTGTAGTTCCGGGCGGTTTTCTACATAATCGCAGATGAGCTTGGATACAAAGGCAGTGTCTCGAAAAGAAATACAGTCTGTTGGCATAGCATTTACTTAATGGACGTAAAGATACTTTATTTCTTTTGTAGTTGGCACATCTAACATACGATTACAATACATCCTCTTTATTTCGATCCCGTTGCCATATTACAGGGTTGTTACGAATGTATCTACGGATATTATGCAATGATTTTTCATTACGAATAATGTGATCATGAAATCGGGGTTGCCATGCGAAATTTGGATTTATTTGGCGGGATTTGTTCGTCACAACCGATTTATACGATCGGATGACCGTTGAAATGGATCCTCGTTTTGGTGATATTTCCATCATTTTTTTGTTTTTCGTATTCCCCGTTGCGAGGTTGCATGCAACGTCGCAACCGATACCGCCCAATTTATCAATCCATAATATCCCATGAATATGATTTGGCATGACCACCATTTCGTCCAATCGAATAAATGAAAAATGTTGTGGAATTTCGTCCCAATATTTTTGGGCATTATCCCCAATCCCATTAAAAATCATTTTACCGTCCACAATTTCACCAAAAAAATGTTCACGGTTTTTGGTGACAATGGTGATGAAATATGCCCCTTCTGATGAATAATCATATCCTTTCAGTCGGATGGATTCGATACGGTATTTGTTTAAATATTTTTTAGCCATGATCTGTGACAAATTTGGGGAATTTGACCTAAGGTTCAGGAGTCCATACCCGAATTGACCTTATTATTATAAATTTATAAAAAATAAATATAATAAAAAAACAGAACTTTTATAATATCGAAATGACATCAGGCAGCAATTGCCTTATGTATAATAGGGATGTTATAACAAATGAATGCTTGATGGAATTAAAAAAATAGTAATTTGAGTGCACAGGGCTTCAGGCCTTATACCACTTCTGCATACAGATCAAAATCAGCAGCTTCCGTGACCTTAACCGTTGCAAACTCACCCGTTTTAAGGTAGGTTTTAGAAGCATTAATGAGTACTTCATTATCCACGTCGGGAGAATCAAATTCCGTGCGTCCTACAAAGTATTCGCCTTCTTTACGATCAATCACAACCTTGAAAGTCTCTCCTATTTTGGCTTGGTTCAATTCCCATGAGATTTGAGATTGAATTTCCATGATTTCGTTGGCACGTGCCATTTTTACCTCTTCTGGCACATCGTCCTCTAAATTAAATGCGTGTGTGTTTTCTTCATGTGAATAGGTAAAACAGCCTAAACGCTCAAAACGCATGGCTTCTACCCACGCTTTTAGGGTTTGGTAATCTTCCTCTGTTTCGCCTGGATAACCAACAATCAAAGTGGTTCTGATGGTCATTTCTGGAACTGCTACTCTAAAGTCTTTAAGGAGCTTGGTTGTTTTTACTTGGGTGGTTCCACGACGCATGCTTTTCAGAATTTTATCTGAAATATGCTGTAATGGAATATCAATATAATTACAAATTTTTGGTTCGCGTTTCATCACATCCAATACATCCATCGGGAATCCTGTTGGAAATGCATAATGCAAACGAATCCATTCGATACCATCAACCTTTACTAACGCTTCTAAAAGCTCGGCAAGGTTTCGTTTTTTATAGATATCTAATCCGTAGTACGTCAAATCTTGTGCAATCAACACCAATTCTTTAACGCCGTTGGCTGCTAATTTCTCAGCTTCTATGACTAAATTTTCAATGGGTGTCGATTTGTGTTTTCCACGCATCAAGGGGATGGCACAAAAACTACAAGGACGGTCGCAGCCTTCTGCAATTTTTAAATAGGCGTAATTTTTTGGCGTCGTTGTGAGACGTTCACCTATCAATTCGTGTTTATAATCGGCTCCTAATGCTTTGAGTAATTGTGGTAATTCGGTCGTTCCAAAATACTGATCGACATTGGGAATTTCTTTTTGTAAATCTGGTTTGTAACGTTCACTTAAACAACCCGTCACAAAGACTTTATCAACTTCGCCATCTTCTTTTTTCTGCATGTAATCTAAGATGGTGTTGACACTTTCTTCTTTTGCGTTTTTGATGAACCCACAGGTATTAATCACCACAATATTACCTTCTTCTTCATGGACTACCTCTTTTCCGCTGGCTTTGAGTTGGCCCATTAACACTTCACTATCATAGACGTTTTTACTACATCCTAAAGTGATGACATTAATTTTATTTTTTTTAAGTGTTTTGGTTCTCATGAAGGAATATTAAGTACTGTGATTTATTTGAAAAAAGAATCTACAAATTCAAATTTATTAAAAACTTGAAGGTCTTCTAAACCTTCTCCAACGCCAATATATCTGACAGGAATTTGAAACTCGTCGCTAATTCCGATGACAACGCCTCCTTTGGCGGTTCCGTCTAATTTGGTAATCGCTAAGGCTGTTACTTCTGTAGCAGCAGTAAATTGTTTGGCTTGTTCAAATGCGTTTTGTCCCGTAGAACCATCAAGCACCAACAAGACTTCATGTGGTGAATGGTCCACGACTTTTTGCATGACGCGTTTCACTTTGGTTAATTCGTTCATCAAATTAACTTTATTATGTAAGCGACCTGCGGTATCAATAATAACAACATCGGCATTGGAAGTTACTGCACTTTGTAAGGTGTCAAACGCTACAGATGCAGGATCGCTCCCCATGGATTGTTTTATAATTGGAACGCCCACACGATCGGCCCAAACTTGTAACTGATCGATGGCAGCAGCTCTAAAAGTATCGGCAGCACCTAAGACGACATTTAAGCCTTGTTTTTTAAGCTGATAGGCAAGTTTACCTATAGTTGTCGTTTTACCAGCTCCATTCACTCCAACTACCATAATAACGTATGGCTTCTGTGTTTGTGGAACTGAAAATTCGGTTTCTTCACCAGAATTTGTTTCTGATAATAATCCTCCGATTTCTTCTCGCAGAATAAGGTTTAAAGCTTCGGTACCGACATATTTGTCTTTGGAAACGCGGGCTTCAATACGTTCAATGATTTTTAAAGTGGTATTCACCCCCACGTCACTAGTGACAAGAACTTCTTCTAAGTCATCTAATACATCTGCATCAACTTTAGATTTCCCTACAACGACTTTGCTTAGCTTATCAAAGAAAGTGGTTTTAGATTTCTCTAAACCCTTATCAAGCGTGGCTTTTTTATCGGAAGAAAATATGTTTTTAAAAAAACTCATAAGTCAACTATTTATCTATTTACAAAAATAGCATTAAATGTGAGGAAACTAAAAAATAAAAGCCGCTTTGTGATAAAGCAGCTTTAAATAGGATATTGTCGAAATATGTTTATTTCTTACTTAAGAACTCATTTACTTTTTCAGGTGCCATGATTGATTCTACAAATATGTAAGCTCCAGATTTTTCTGACTTAACCATTTTGATCGCTTTCGTTAGACGTTTTGATCCTGTTTGTAATGATGCTACTGATTTCTTTGCCATGATTCAAATGTGTTACATTTGAAATTTTACTTATGTAAAATCTCTAATTATTTAATTTCTTTATGAACCGTCATTTTTTTAAGGATGGGATTAAATTTCTTAATCTCCATACGATCCGGTGTATTCTTCTTGTTCTTAGTTGTAATATATCTAGAAGTTCCTGGTTTTCCAGACTCTTTGTGCTCAGTGCACTCTAATATTACTTGAACTCTATTTCCTCTTTTTGCCATTTTACAGTGCTTTTAACGGTGGTTTATTTTAAAAAACCTTTAGACTTTGCTCCTTTGATTGCTGCGTAAATACCAATTTTATTGATAGTTTTCAAGGCTGCAGTAGAAACCTTTAATGTTACCCAGTTATCTTCTTCTGGAATGTAAAAACGCTTTTTGATTAAATTCACATTAAATCTACGTCTAGTTCTATTCAAGGCATGAGAAACGTTATTTCCAAACATTGCTTTTTTACCTGTAAGTTCACAAATTCTTGACATTTTTTCTTAACTTTAATTGTTCTGTTGTTTCAAAACGAGGTGCAAAAATACGAATTCTTTAGAAGTACGCAAACTTTATTTTGTCATTTTTTAAAAATTTCTTTTTGAAACAAAGTAAAGGCCATAGTGACCGCTTTTTGAACGACCCTAAGTCGTTGTTTTCCAAAGTTAAACTTCTGTGAAAACACACCCTCTGGCGTCGCGATTGCAATACAAACAGTTCCTATTTCTGCTTCCGAATCTCCTTTAGACGGTCCTGCATTTCCTGTGGTTGCAATCCCATAGTCCGAATTAAATACGCTTTTTACATTTTGAGCCATCGCTTCTGCGACTTCAGCACTGACCACAGAGTGTTTGGCAATCAATTTAGGATCTACTTTTAAAACCTCTATTTTCGTTTCCGTTGCATAGGCGACAATGCCTCCTTTAAAGTAAGCAGACGCTCCGTCATAAGCCGTGATGTTTTCTGCTATTTTACCACCCGTACAACTTTCGGCAACCGAAAGGGTTTTTCCTAGTTTCACCAATTGATTTCCGATAATTTGCTCTATTGAGGATTGTTCTTCAAACCCCACAAAGATGTCATGAATCAATGGCAATAAGGCTTCAATTTGTGCATCAACGCCTTCTGTAATCGCTGTTTTATCAAACCCTGTTGAAGACAGTCGCAATCGAACTCTACCTAAATTTGGTAAGTACGCAAGTTTTATAGATTCTGGCAAGGCTGTTTCCCAATCCTTAATCCGTTCGGCAATGACGCTCTCCCCTAGCCCATAGGTTAACAGTGTTTTGTGTAAGATATAAGGGCGTTCGAATTTTTCTGAGATTCGTGGCAAAACCTCATCATTCATTAGGCCTTTCATCTCGTAAGGCACCCCTGGTAAGGATATGAATATTGTATTGTTTTTTTCAATCCACATACCGGGGGCACTCCCCGATTTGTTCATTAAGGCCGTCGCTTTGGAAAGCACGAGTGATTGATCGATATTAACTTGAAGCAAGGGTTGTTTTACAAAATGCTTCCATAAGTATTTTATATTATTCATTACAGCTTCGTCATACACTAAAGTGTCTTCAAAGTACTGCGCCAAGGTTGTTTTGGTGATGTCATCTTTTGTTGGGCCAAGTCCCCCCGTAATAATAACAATATCAACATTGGCTTCAGCAGCTTCAAATGCTTTTAAAATGTGCGTTTTATCATCTTGAACGGAAGTGATTTGATAGACCGAGACACCAATGTTATTTAATTCTTTCGCTATAAATGCAGAATTGGTATCCACTATTTGACCAATTAGAATTTCATCGCCAATTGTAATTATTTCTGCTTTCATTTTTTATTTAACTTTAATTGAAAAGAATTCTTCATCCCCAATAAAACCCTTTAAAGAATCATTGGGTTGTACACGACTGACTCCTGAAGGAGTGCCTGTAAAAATAATGTCCCCAATCTTTAAAGTAAAAAACTGAGATACATACGCAATGATCTCGTCAATATTCCACAACATATCACTGGATGTGGCAGACTGTACAATTTCATCGTTTTTATGAAGACTAAACGGAAGGTCGTTCAAATTATCGAAGTTTGATTTAGACACCCATTTCCCAACAACTGCCGCTCCGTCAAAGGCTTTTGCTTTTTCCCAAGGCAAGCCTTGTTCTTTGAGTTTTTGCTGAAGGTCACGTGCTGTAAAATCAATTCCTAAACCAATTTGCTCGTAGTATTTATGAGCAAATTTTGAATCAATGTGCTTCCCTACCCGATTGATTTTTACCAATACCTCCACTTCATGGTGTACCTCATCAGAGAAGTCTGGAATAAAAAAGGGTTGTTTTTTTAAAAGGATAGCGGTATCAGGTTTCAAAAAGATGACCGGTTCTGTGGGCTTTTCATTTTTGAGTTCTGAGATGTGTTGCGCATAATTACGCCCAATACAAATGAGCTTCATCTATTGCAGTTTATTGTTGAATGCACGCAACTTAATCGCTGTTAACACCTTTTTGGTGTAAAGTGGAAAATCTGCTGAAAGCAACCATCCAAAATAACCCGGTTCTTTTTCAAGAATTTCAGTGACTTTTTTGCCGTTGTGTTTTCCGAAAGAGAAACACTCATCGCCTTCCTTATCATAGGCAATAAAACCAGCAAAATCCGCAAGTTTTTTGCGAGAACTAAAGTCTGCTAAAAAGCTTGTGTCATTTTCTAAATCCTCATAGCGGTCTAACTGCGCTTTTAAAACCTCATAAGTCGCCATGGTGTCGGCTTCTGCACTGTGTGCACCTTCGAGACTTCGATCGCAATAAAACTTAAATGCAGCTGTCAGGGTGCGTTGTTCCATTTTATGAAAAATAGTTTGCACATCTACCGACTGTCGGTTTTTCATGTCAAAGTCGATGCCTGCTCTTAGCATTTCTTCTGCTAATAAGGGAATATCAAAACGGTTGGAGTTAAAGCCTCCTAAATCAGAATCTTTAATCCATGTATTAATTTCTTTTGCAAGTTCATTAAATGTAGGTTCATTAGCCACCTTTTCGTTAGTGATGCCATGCACCGCTATGACTACATCAGGAATTTGCATTTCTGGATTTACGAGCCAGGTTTTCTTTTCCTCAGTACCATTTGGATTTACTTTTAAGATCGAAATCTCTACAATTCGATCTTTGGTAATACTGATTCCTGTTGTTTCTAAATCAAAGAAACAGATGGGTTTATTTAGGTTTAATTGCATAATTATAGTGTTCTATTTTCGTCCCAAGCTTCTAGGTACTCTTTGACTGTTTTCAAGAATTGACCGCCTAAAGCTCCGTTCACAACTCTGTGATCATAAGAATGTGACAAAAACATACGTTGTCTAATTCCGATAAAATCGCCTTCGCTGGTTTCAATTACGGCAGGTACTTTTCGAATGGCACCAAGTGCAAGAATACCAACTTGCGGTTGGTTGATAATGGGTGTTCCCATGATACTTCCAAACCCACCAACATTGGTTACTGTATAGGTTCCATCTTGAATATCATCTGGTTTGAGCTGATTGGTACGTGCGCGCAGTGCTAGATCATTCACACGCTTGGTCATTCCAATAAGGTTTAATTGATCTGCATTTTTAATGACAGGAACAATTAAGTTGCCGTCTTCCAAGGCCGCAGCCATTCCGATATTAATGTTTTTTCGTTTAATTATTTTAGCATCTTGAACAGAAATATTGAGCATTGGATGTACGGTTAGCGCATGCGCAACAGCTTCCAAAAATATAGGTGTAAATGTAATATTTTGCCCTTCTCGCGCTTTAAAAGTATCTTTAATTCCCAGTCTCCAGTTCCATATTTTAGTGACATCTACTTCGATAAAAGACTGCACATGTGCCGAGGTCTGAATGGAATCAGTCATGTGTTTAGACACCAATTTCCCCATGCGAGACATTTCAATAATTTCATCTTCTCCGCGACTTACTACAGGGCTTGCTGTAGAGGGGCTCGGCGTGGATGATACGCTCGGTGCGATGGACACGCTTGGTGCTTTTACTTCAACTGGAGCAGCTTGTGATTTATTTGTTAAGTAAGATAGGATGTCATTTTTGGTGACTCTGCCTTCTTTACCAGAACCTTTAATGGCGTCTAATTCAGATTGAGAGACCCCTTCTTTTTTAGCTATATTTTTTACTAATGGCGAATAAAAACGTGCATCATTAGAACTAATTGGGCTTACCGTTTCTTGAACCTTTGCAATAGAGGACTCTAATTGCACCACCGCTTCGGGTTCAGTATCCACTACAGTTTCTGGAGTTGGAGCTGCACTTACAGGAGCATCAGTTTCTGTTTCTATAATGGCGATGGTTTGTCCTACTTCGACAATGGCATCCACTTCAAATAGTTTTTGAATTAAAATTCCTTCAACTTCACTCGGCACTTCACTGTCCACCTTATCCGTTGCAATTTCTAACACTGCTTCGTCGGCTTCGATCTTTTCTCCAACGTCTTTGAGCCATGCGGTTAGCGTGGCTTCGGCTACACTCTCACCCATTTTGGGTAATTTAAGTTCAAATTTTGCCATAGTTTTATGCGAATAGGTAAATTAATATAGGCTACAAAATTAACTAAAATAGATGGAATTATTAAGAAATATTAGAATTGTATTACGTCTCCTACACTATCAGCCGAATTACTCCCAAGAATATAGTTGCAATTTTTGGGTTGAATTTTAAAAATAGACTGTTTTGTATTAGAAGCCTGCATCTGGTCAATAATCGACTTAAAGGATAAACTCGAGGCATCCAAAATTATTTCAAAGTTGGAATCAATTTCATCAACTGAAGAGATGATTTTTGGGTTTAATTTTTCAACTAATTGAGCGTTGGAATTCGTTGAAACTAAAACAGGCTTAAACTTGATTTCTGGTTGATGCTGTTTAAATGGCTTAATGAGGGTAAATAGTTTAATTCCAAAAAAGACGCCTAAATCAAATAGCACATTGGATTTAAAATGTTTTTTGTAAAATATCTGCATGGCGCCATAAAAACGTTTGAAATAAATGGCATTCCTTCGTGTACTTTCTCCCTTATAATGGATCACTGTAGTGCCGCCATAATAATAGTTATCATACCCTTTTTTAAGTGATTTAAAAGAAAAATCAATGTCTTCTCCGTACATGAAATAATCTTCATCAAAGCCCTCTAAGGAGTTATATAGTGAACGCTTCAATACCATAAAAGCACCAACTAAAACCTCTACTCTTGCAGTTTCATACTCCATAATATGATTGGCATAGTAGTGTTGAGAATTTCCTAAGACTTTTTTAATTGCAATATCAACAAGCGGAATATTTCGTTTGCTTTCTGGAAGGTATTTCCCAGAACCATCAATCAATCGACAGCCTATGACCCCTAAATTTGTTTGTTTCTCTGCAAAATCAAGAATGGATTCAAAGGTGTCTTCTGCAACGACCGTATCTGGATTTAGAATGCAGACATACTCGCCTTTTGCGACTTGAACGGCTTGATTATTGGCTTTTGAAAACCCTATATTGGAGTTGTTTTCAATTAAAACCACAGAAGGAAATTTTTCTTTCACCATCGTGCAACTACCATCCTTGGAATCATTGTCTATGACAATAATTTCTGAAGGAATATTCTCTAAAGAAGCCTCTACACTCTGCAAGCACAGCTCGAGAAAGTAGCGAACATTATAATTTAGAATGACAACGGAGAGTTTCAAAATAAATTAGGATTTAAGAGAGAGTTCAAATGGAATTCTATTGGTAATACTTCGTCCAAGCGTGACTTCGTCGGCATATTCTAATTCGTCTCCAACAGAAATTCCGCGGGCGATGGTAGAGATGACGACCTCTGTATCTTGAATTTGTTTAAAAATATAAAAATTAGTGGTATCTCCTTCCATCGTAGAACTCAACGCAAAAATGAGCTCTTTAGTATTCCCCGTACGAACTTTTTCAATGAGACTGTTAATTTTTAAATCGTGAGGTCCTACGCCATCCATGGGAGAGATTTTACCGCCCAATACATGATAGACGCCTCTATACGAAGACGTACCCTCAATAGCCATGACGTCTCTGATGTCTTCCACCACACACACCACATCTTGTTGACGGTTGGTGTTGATGCAAATTTCACACAATTCGGAGTCACTAATATTGTGACAGTTCTTACAAAAATTAATATTTTGGCGCATCTTCTGCAAGGCTTCCGTCAAGTGAAGTGTTTGCGACTCTGGCTGACGCATCAAATGAAGCACAAGCCGTAAAGCGGTTCGACGTCCGATGCCGGGCAATTGCGCAACTTCGTCCACGGCGCTTTGTAATAATTTAGAAGAAAATTCCATGACGCAAATTTAGATAAAATTAAACGAATTTATGTCATGAAATTAAACATCTCTAAACACTCAAAACAGTGCTTAGTTTATAATTAATTTTTTAGTGATTTCTTGATTTAATGTATTTACTTTTAGGAAATACAGTCCTTGTGGAGCCTGTAGTTCTATTTCAGGATTTTGGGATAGATCTCTGTTTTTCTCATAAAAAACCAACTTCCCAAGGGGATCAAAAATTTTGATTGTCACTGGATCGTTTAATTTCCAATTCAATTTAAAAGTTCCCGTTGTTGGATTTGGTGACACGATCAAATCTGATATTTGTAAATTGTCCACTCCTAAAGCGTCCGGATCAAACAAGTTAACACGCCAAAGTCCACGTCCATAAGTTGCAACGTATAGCTTACTATCTGCCGTATTTATTTCAAGTTCACGAACTTGAATATTTGGCAGTCCTGTATCATAAGACGTCCAAGTTGTTTCATTATTTCTGAGGTAATAGACTCCATAATTCATCCCTAAGTATAATATATCTTCATTGTAAGTCGTATCCCACACCAATGCCAAGGCACTAAAATTTGGTAAGTCATGAGATTCAACACTCCAATTTTCGCCACCATCACTTGAAATATAAACCTTATCGTTGGAATTTGTTGCAATCGCTAACTTATTTGAAATTGTAGGATGAATGGCAATCGAATTAATGTTTCCAGAAAATCCTGTTACTTGCGTCCAATCTCCTTCTGATCCTCCATTTGTGGTTTTGTAAAGGTTCTCTCCAAATGCAGCATATAGGGTATTGCTATCAGAGGGTGCTATTTTTAAATGATTTGCAGTACTACCAAAATCTTGAGAGATAGAACTCCAAGTAGCTCCTGCATCAAGGGATTTATATATTTCACGGTATCCAGAGTATAATGTAGCACCAACATTAGGATCCTGTTCAAAAGGGGTGACCCAGCTACCGTCTGGACCTTCAACATCATCAAAATATCCATGGTTGATCCAACTATAACTTGCTCCTTGATCGTATGATTTGTATAAAGTCCCATTTTGGGAGGTTCCATACAAAATATTAGAATCTGAATGGTCTACAAATGACTCCATTCCATCAGCCCCTAACCAATCGTACCAGATGCCATCGGCTCTATAAACAGAAGTCCCATTATCTTGAGATCCTCCGGAAACAATCACAGGATCTGTTTGACTGATTCCAATTTTATAAAATTGACGAATTCCCAAACCAGCGGTTAAATCGGTATAGTAAGTACTACTAACATTCAGTGGGTCATTAGCAACAAAAATACCGCCATCACTCCCCACATATATTTTGTCATTATGATAAATCATAAGATCAATGTCTGCATGGCAGTACCCAATATTTTGATCTGCTGCATTTCCAGGCACCCATTGTGAAGTAATATTAAAATCGGTTCCACCATTTGTAGAACGCCATGATAAAATCCCTGCAATATGAACATCCTCTGCATCAGATGGGTTGACAATAACATCCATATCTCTTGGGGCTTGCCCTTTGGCATCACTTGCATCAGATGTATAACCGAAATAATTTTTCCCTGTATGGTCTAATTTAGTAAAATTGGCACCACTGTCAGTAGATTTATAAAACCCTCCAAATATGCCGCCAGCTGCTTCTAGTATATACACAACATCCGGATTATCAGCAGAAACACCTATCATTTTTGGACCATTTGAAAAATCATTATCACTCAATTCAAACCCATTTTCGAAAATAATACCCAATGAAGAATCTTCAATGGATACGGCATCTAAAGTTGTGGGTTTTCCATAATTATTAGTCACTTCAAATGCAATATAATAATCGTCTGAAGCATCTGGTAAAGCTAATGTAACATTTTGCCAATTTGGCACTGAGTCAGGATAGTTCGCTAATTCTATCCATTCACCATTAATAGATGTTTTGTAAAGTACTCGAAACCCATTTAAGTAGGGACCAAGCCATCTAAGATTCGAAAAAGAAAAATTGAGTTCTGGCGATGCTGCATTACTCAAATCTAAAGCCGGAGTAACTAATCTTGTAATTGGATTCTCATAACTTGGCAAGTAAAAATTCGCCATCATATCTCCTTGAACAGGACTAACAGAGCCCCAAGGATTTGATGCCCCAATAGTCCAATTTGTTTGACCTTGCACATTTTCTTGAGTCCAAGGGCTAAACAAATCATCGTAAAAGGTTAAACCGCCATCCGTGGATTTAAAAAATAAATTTCCAGATGCGTAAATCGTATTGGTATCTCCAGGCTTAAACTCTACGTCGTAGCCTCGACTAGAGCTACCGTGGATTTTCTCCCAATTGACACCAGCATCCGTAGATTGAAAAACTCCAGAAGATTCTGTTGAACAAAATAGTTGATTCGTATTCGATGGATTGATTAAAATTTTATTTACATTTCCATTTCCTGTATCGGCTAATTCGTTCCAAGTTGCCCCGGCATCTGTAGATTTAAAAATAACACCACTATTACTTCCCCAAAAATAAATATTAGAATTTGTGGGATGGATCGTTAATGCATACACATTAATATTAGAGAGGTTATCTGTTAATGCATTCCAAGTCGCACTCCCATCTGTGGTTTTCCAAACTCCACCAGTTGGGGAACCTATAATCATATGATTCTCGTTATTAGGATCAATTCCTATACTTGTGATTCGTCCCACTCCTGGATTCCACCCCGAAGTTTGATTCCACTCATAAGGCCCTAACTGTTCCCAATTGGCAACCCTACGTCTTTGTCCCAATTGCGTGGAATTATTTTTGTAAGAGTTATAACGTTCTAGTTCGTTATAGTAAAACGAAGGCGATTTTAAAAGTCCATTGTCATCTTGCATACGAAGTGCATCATACTCCCAACGTTTGTAACTTTTATAACCCGTTCCTCTACCTTTATCTCGATTTTCAAAATAAGCTTCTGCAGCATTTTGAACTTCTAAAACTGTATATTGGTTTGAGTTCATCATCTCAAGATAGTCTTGAGCTTCAATAGATAAAAATGACAATAGGAAAACCCCTAAAATAAAGGTTGATTTTTTCATAATAAAGTTATAATTGGTTAACTTCGTAAAAGTAATCTAATTTACTTTAACACATGAGTTCCTTTTTAATTTTAACGCTCCTTTTAGGTTATTTTTTAGTTTTAATCCTCATTTCTTTCTTAACGGGAAAAAACGATTCTAATGTCGATTTTTTTAAAGCGGGTAAACAATCACCTTGGTATCTAGTGGCTTTTGGAATGATTGGCGCGTCGCTGTCGGGAGTTACTTTTATATCTGTTCCAGGTTGGGTAGAAGCATCTCAGTTTAGTTATTTTCAAGTTGTCTTGGGTTATATGGTGGGTTACGTTGTGGTCGCTTTTGTGCTGCTTCCTGTGTATTATAAATTAAATTTAACATCCATTTACGAGTATCTTTTTCAACGCTTTGGATTTGTAAGTCATAAAACGGGGGCCTTTTTCTTTTTTATATCCCGAGTTTTAGGTGCTGCATTTCGATTGTATTTAGTAGCGATTGTGTTGCAGCAATTTGTTTTTAGTGATTGGAATGTCCCTTTCGAAATCACTGTTATCATTTCAATTTTATTAATCTGGATTTATACGTTTAGAGGGGGTATTAAAACCATTGTTTGGACGGATACGCTTCAAACCTTGTTTATGATTACTGCGGTGGTATTGTCCATTTATTTTATTACGGATAGTTTGGGGTGGAGTTTCACAGAGTTTTTAGCCTCAGACGAACTAAAATCTTACAGTACTATTTTTAATACGGATAGCATTTTAGATAAAAATTACTTTCTGAAATCCTTTTTTGGAGGTCTGTTTGTTACGATTTGCATGACGGGATTGGATCAGGATATGATGCAAAAAAACTTGACGTGCAAATCACTTAAGGATGCTCAGAAAAATATGCTTTCGTTCAGTGTTGTACTTACATTCGTAACCTTTTTATTTATGCTGCTGGGAGCTCTTTTGTTTATTTATGCCAAACAAAATAATATTGCGATTCCGTTATTGGACGGCAAACCCAAAACAGATTTATTATTTCCAGAAATCGCCCTCAATAGTGGATTGGGAATCACGCTAGGCATCACTTTTATCCTTGGATTGATAGCCGCTGCGTATAGCAGTGCCGATAGTGCCCTGACTTCTTTGACGACGTCTTTTTGTGTGGACATCCTAGACATGAAAGACAAATCCGAACAAGAACAAAAAACGATTCGTAAAAAAACACATATCGGCATGAGTGTGCTTTTGGTGGTGGTCATCATCGCGTTCAAATACACGCTAAACTCCAATGTGATTAGCAGCTTATTGACCGTGGCGGGTTATACCTACGGGCCTCTTTTAGGGTTGTTTGCTTTTGGAATTTTTACAGACTATAAAATAAAAGACCGCTATGTCTGGATGGTCGCCTTGGTTTCGGTTGCAATTGTATTTATGCTTGGGAATATACCCGCAGAAAACTTAGGGGGCTATGTGATTGGCTACGAGCTTCTGCCTCTTAATGGGCTCTTTACTTTTATAGGATTAATGTTGATTCGACGTAAATAACCTCAACTATAAAAGGCGACTTAATGTTAGATTAGCCGCCTATATATCTTCGAGTGTTACAGAAATATTAGAACTTATTTTACAATCAACTTTTTAGTGATTTCGCTATTCGCAGTGTTTACTTTTAAGAAATATAATCCTTTAGGAGCCTTTAATTCTATTTCAGGATTCTGTGATAAATCTCTGTTTTTTTCATAAAAGACTAACTTCCCTAGGGGGTCAAATATTTTTACAGTCACTAGTTTGTTTAATTTCCAATCTAGTTTAAACACCCCAGCTGAGGGGTTTGGAGAGACTTCTAAACCTGAGATATCAAATGCGTCCAATCCAGCACTATTAGGGTTGTATAAATCAACGCTCCAGAGACCACGCCCATAAGTGGCTGCATATATTTTTTTATCTGCAGAGTTTATCTCTAGCTCATTTACCAATACATTTGGTAATCCAGTGTTATAAGCGATCCAAGAGGTCGTGTTTTCTCTCAAATAATAAATTCCATAATTCATTCCTACATATAAAATATCTTCATTATAAGTAGTATCCCAAACAAGCGCAAGTGCAGCAAAACTTGGAAGGTCAAGAAGCATTGAGGTCCATGTCGCACCAGCATCAGTAGAAACATAAATCTTATCGGACGAATTTGTTGCAATGGCTAGTTTATTTGAATTTGTAGGGTGAATGGCAATGGAATTAATATTCCCAGAAAACCCTGACAATGTCGGCCAATTTGAAAATAAGCCCCCACCACCAGTTGTTGTTTTAAAAAGAGTGGATCCTACCGCCACATACATGATATCACTATCGGAAGGTGCAATCTTCAAATGGTCCGCATTGCTGCCAAAGTTTTGTGAAATGGAACTCCAGTTCTGACCTCCATTAGTAGATTTATATATTTGATCATATCCGGAATAAATAGTATTGGAGTCGCTTGGGTCTTGCTCAAAAGGGGTAACCCAATTACCTGACTTGCCATCAGGAGATGGAAGAAAAATAATACTTTGTCCCTGATTGGTGGATTTATATAAACTTCCAAATTGTGAAGTTCCATACAAAATATTCGAATCAGAATGATCGACAAAAGATTCCATACCATCCGCACCCAACCAGTCCTCCCAAGTTTTATCCGCTCTGTAAACAGAAGTCCCATTATCTTGAGCACCGCCAGTAACGATGACAGGGTTTGTTTGGCTAATTCCTATTCTATAAAATTGACGAATTCCCAAACCAGAAGTTAAGTCTGTATAATAAGTGCTACTAACATTCAACGGGTCATTGGCTACAAAAATACCGCCATCGCTCCCTACATATAGCTTATTGTTCTGATAAATCATAATATCAATATCGGCATGACA
>Ga0209094_1000518_pt1 | contig 28105 bp, 49 predicted proteins | sample COGITO_mtgs_1004_2_FD_184790 | JGI IMG/M metagenome (GOLD analysis project Ga0209094, IMG submission 184790) | Pelagic marine microbial communities from North Sea - COGITO_mtgs_100430 (SPAdes) (version 2) | ecosystem: Environmental > Aquatic > Marine > Epipelagic ... | reverse complement strand
CAAGGCGTATCAAGGATTTCTGTGCAGCTCAGGGGCTAGATTACCCTCTCTTTGACAACACACACACTGAGTGTGATGTAGTCTGGTGTTGGGGTTTTGTATTTCATAAAGACACATTGGAGTATGGGGCTGTTAAAGCCTACGCTCGATACAATCAATAATTAAAGATAGATGGCAATAACGCCAAACAACAAAACAAACTTTTTTAACTACCATTATATTAGTCTAGCTAATATAATGGTAGTCCATACACCCTGAAGGAATCTACGATGACTGAATTAGCAGATAAAACCGAAGCAGAACAAACAATTACGATTGGCGAAAAAACTTACCCAGTCGCTGGGCTGAGCGATCAAGTCAAAGAAATGCTTTCGCTGCATCAGCAAGCAAGCGAAATGGCGATGGGCGCGAAGCGTCAAGCCGCTATCCACGATCTTGCTGTCCAGAACTTGGCTGCAATGATCGAGAAGGCTGTAACTGACGCCGACGAATGAGGTATAAATGGTTTATTTTAAGAGGGACAGGTTCAGCGGTATCGCTCCAGCGGTCACCGCTCGTCTGCTTAACGAAAAGTTTGGCCAGATAGCGGAGAACATAGACTTCGAATCTGGTCGACTGGCCGCGACTAACGCAGACGTAGACGCGTACACCCTGCAAAATACTGGGCGTCGGTCAATATACTACTATCGCGATACTTCATGGCTAGAGTGGTCTAATGAAGATGTATCCGTAGTCCCTGGTCCGATCCCTGGCGATACTACTGACCGTCTATACTTTACGGGTGATGATTACCCTCGCGTCGGTACAGTGGCTACGCTCGTGAGTGGTAGTTCAGGGTATCCGGTTAACTCTTACCGGCTCGGTGTTCCCGCTCCATCGGCAGGTCTTACTGCTGAGAAGTCCGGCGATGTTGCGGAAGGTGAGACCCCGAATAGCGTTTCGTACGTTTATACTTTGGTTACAGCTATGGGCGAAGAAGGCCCCCCGAGTGCGGCGTCTGGAATTCTAGACATCACTACTACGGAAACTGTTGCGCTAACACTACCTACGTCCAACAATCCTTCAGGCAACTATAACTTCGGTGCTGGCTCGTTAAAGCGGATCTACCGCAGCAATACTGGTTCTACGAATACGCAGTTTCAGTTCCTCACACAGATCTCCTACAACTCGACGACGTACACAGACACTACGTCTTCTGCTAACTTGGGGGAGATTATACCCAGCGCTACGTGGATTGGTCCGCCAGACGATAGTAGCTTGTATCCCGATGGCCCTTTGAAAGGTTTAATACCTTTATCTCAAGGCACGATGGCAGGTTTTACAGGCAAACGGTTCTGCTTATCTGAACCATTTTTACCACACGCCTGGCCAATCCAATACAGGATCACGACTGAAGAAGACATCGTTGCTATTGCTTCAACGGCTAATGGTGTTGCAGCGTTGACCGATGGACAGCCTTATTTTATCACGGGCACCGAACCGTCAGCCATGACCGCGATCCGCGTTGATCTAGCGCAAGCGTGTGTGAACGCACGCAGTGTAGTAGACATGGGTGATTATGTACTCTATGCAGGGCCAGACGGTTTATGTTCTTTGCAAAGCTCGCAGGGACAAGTAGTAACTAAGTCACAGGTTTCGGTTAAGCAATGGAACGCGGACTTCAATCCTACAACGATTCGCGCTTTTCGTCACGAAGGTACATACGTTGCATTTCACGCGGGTGGGGGTTGGGTCTATGATCCGCGAGGCGGTGAGGCCGCACTCTCTACACTGACCGTGGCAGCCGATATTCGAGGCGGCTACCGTAACCCTAAAGATGGCCAGCTATATGTCATCGTCGGTAACAAGATTAAAAAGTATCAGGGTGCTAGCGGTAAAAACACACTGAAGTTTAAGAGTAAAAAGTTTATAAGCACCTCACCTATTTCTATGGGTTGGGTCTCTGTAGACGCAGATGTCTACCCAGTTACTGTAAAAGTCTGGGGGGACGGGGTACTTGTTGCTCATTATGTACTAAGTAAACCAGGAGCAACATATACGCAGGCTACCACTGTACCAAGCAACATCAGTGACGGTACTTTGCGCGAACCGATAATGCGTATGCCAGCTGTGGTCGCTCAACAGTGGGAGATCCAAGTCGAGGGTACTGACATTAATGAGTTTTGTTTAGCGCAGAGCATGGACGAGGTGCGTCAATCGTGACAGTACGCACTGTTGAGCCTACTAAAGTCCCAGGCATACCGAAACCGCCAGCTTCTGTAGATGCAGAAACCAGGCGTTACTTAGAAGCCTTAGCTGAAGCCGTAGAAATACGGCTGGGTCGTAGGGGTGATCCGATTGATCGGGCGATAACCCTGCGTGAACTTGTCGCTGGCGGGTTAGCTGCGAATCTTGACGGTGCTAATTTTAACGAGCGGTACTTCAACTCTAGCAACATAGATATGGGGCCGATTGATATAAGCCTAGTAACTGATTTGACGCCTCCGTCAGTTATTACTAACCTAACAGTCACTGGGGCCTACTCAGTTATAAATATGTCATGGACAGCTCCAATCGACGGGAACTTTAGTCAGACTGAAGTTTGGTCCCACACTTCCGACTCTCTTGGCGACGCTACTTTAACTGGGATTACACCTACCTTTACTTTCTCAGATCCTGTTGGCGGAGATGCTACTCGCTACTATTGGGTTCGGGCCGTCTCTACATCTAATATCTATGGGCCGTTTAACTCTGCGGCAGGCACCGTAGGCACAACAGCCACTGATGTTGCTCACCAGCTAGAAGTGTTAGCGGGCGCGATAACTGATAGCCAGTTGGCTGTTAGTCTTAGTTCGAGTATCACTGGTGTTGCCACTAATGCGGCGGCGGCTGCGTCTGATGCGGCGGAGGCAACAGCAGCGAAGACAGCAGCTTTATTAGCGCAAGCTGGTGCCGAAACTGCTGAAGATAATGCAGAGATCGCTGAGACAAATGCAGAGACTGCACAATCTGCGGCGAGCACTTCTGCAAATGCCGCGTCGAATTCTGCAACTGGCGCTGCGGGTTCTGCTTCCTCTGCATCGACATCTGCTACCAATGCGGCATCTAGCGAAAATAACGCAGGCTCTTCAGCAACCGCAGCCTCGACCAGCGCGTCAAATGCCAACACTTATGCAACTGCTGCTGGGACGGCCTCTACCGCATCACAGAATGCGAGTGTCACCGCTACAACTGCTAAAACTAATGCAGAGACTGCTGAGTCAAATTCGGCTAACTCGGCTAGTGCTGCATCAACTAGCGCAAGTAATGCGTCTGCAAGTGAGTCGGCTGCTGGTACGTCTGCCAGCGCTGCTAACACATCTGCGACTAATGCTGCTTCTAGTGCCTCGAGCGCCGGTACTTATTCGACTAATGCTGCTTCTAGTGCAACGGCTGCTGATGGCTCTGCAACAGCGGCGTCGTCTACAGTCAATGGCTTGACTGCTAGATTAAATAATACTGGTGGGACAGGTGTAACCGTAGAGCAAGCATACTCAGCTAACGCCAGTGACATCGGTGACTTAGAAGGGCAGTACTCTGTAAAGATTGACGCGAACGGACACGTAGCCGGTTTCGGTTTAAGTAACACGCTCACGACCGCGGGGCCAAGCTCTGCATTCATTGTCCGCGCTGATAAGTTCGCGGTCATTGACCCCGCTTCAGTAGCTGACGGTCTTGGTACTACTAGTCCCACCGCAGCGAACATCCCGTTTTTTATTCAAGGCGGTACTACCTACATCAAAGCAGCCGCGATCCTCGATGCAAGTATCACTGACGCAAAGATTGGAACTCTGGGCGCAGATAAAATAACGTCGGGCTTTATTAGTTCAGATCGAATTGATTCAGGCAGTATTAACGTCAATAAACTAGAGCTTGTTGGTACAGGTGCGACGATTAATTTGAAGAGCGCGAACACCGGAGCACGAATGGTTATTCAAGGGAGCAACATCCAGGTCTTCGATTCGACGGGCGCGCTCCGTGTCAAGTTGGGGGCTCTGTAATGGCTCATGGCATTCGCGTTTGGACTAATGATAATCCGCCGAAACTGCGCCTAGATCCAGGTGACAAACAAGTCATGCATTATGCATATTATTCTGGGACTTTATTAGGCGGCGGTAGCGCTACGGCTACAATTACTGTTGGCGGCGGGTATGATATTAGTAGTGGTGATTGGGGCATGAATGTTATACCCGTTAATTACTTTCTCGAGGCGGAGTCAACTACGAACACCATTACCGTTCGTAATAAAAACCCCGCATACAATACTTCTGGGTATGGCTCGATCCAGTACCGTGTAAGCGTATTTAAGTTGAATCAATAATGGCTTACGGATTCCGTGCATATAATAACTCTGGGTTTACTCAAATCGATGAGACTACTCAAGGGTTCCAAGTTTTATCGACCGGCATTGTACCAGCTAGTGATGCTTACTCAGTTAATTACGTGACAATACCTTCTAGTTATCCAGACGACATATTGGTCATCGCGAAACCGCATGACCCCAACACGACTTTACAGTATCGGATATTCGCGAATTACATGGACACTACTACTCCAGGCGGGACCAGGATTCGCAGAGCGTACATGAACTGTGCTTACGGTACGGTAATCTTAGCAATGGCGGCTTGCGACTACGCAATTATTCAGCGCTGCAGCTTGTTTGATGACTCTTTAATCAGCGGGCAAAGTCCTGCGAACTACGGGCTAAATGTATACCGCACGGATGGCACACTTAGTTTTACGACAGAGAAGCCCACGTTCCGTGTTCGTTCAGCGCGACATCATGAAGTTACAGAAACCGATTTCGGTGCTGGGGTCTGGCACACAGCGACCAGCGTTACTGACTTACTGAACACCTACGCGTTAGCAATGAATTACGGCGGGTTGTACCGCAGAACTTTTGGGCCTTCCGCAGATAGGGAGTATGTTACTAAATCACGGCTAGGAGCTTGGAACTACAACACAACTCCTCCGACTTTTAGCACACATGTTCAAAGTGCAGGCGGTGGTACGAATGAACAAACTGAATACACACGGGTATGGAAAGGGCATAGGACAGAAATGGTTGGGTATATCGTATGATGAAGTTTGCGTTTGTGAACACACATGGTGAGATCAAATCTATCGTTCACCCTTCGGAAGACACAGCGTTTACTGAGGGTGAACAGGTCGGCGAAGAAACGGTGCATGGGTTTGCCTATACAGAAGATGATATTAACGTGGCGACTAATTGGTACTGGCGCGACGTCTGGGTCAAAACCAAACCTGAACGCCCCTCAATCTACCACTATTGGGAAAACTACCAATGGAACCTAGACGCTGTAGATCTAGCGGCTGAGCTGCGTGATCTCCGCGACAGGAAGCTGTTTCGTTCGGACTGGACACAGTTCCCAGACAGCCCTCTGACTGACGAAGTTCAAGCAGCATGGGTGACCTATAGACAGGCATTGCGAGACGTTCCCGCAAACTACTCTGAAATCAATTCACTAGATGAGGTGTCATGGCCGACTGTTCCTGGAGGCTAAGATGGACCCGATCACTGCTATTGCGACAGCGACCGCTGCGTTCAACACCGTTAAAAAAATGGTGTCGATGGGACGTGACGTCGAAGAAACACTAGGTCAAATTGGCAAGTGGTATGGGGCTATGTCAGACCTGCAAGAGGCCGAGCGTGAGGCTAACAACCCTCCGTTGTTTAAACGGATCGTTGCAGGTAGGTCGGTAGAAGAAGAAGCACTTAATATTTATTCGGCCAAAAAGAAAGCGCTGGTGCAAGAAAAAGAGCTTCGCACGTTGCTTTTGTATGCGTATGGACCTACTGGATACCAAGAATTGGTAGACCTCCGCCGAAGGATTAAGGCGCAGCGCGAGAAAACAATTTATCAGCAGGCGCGCAAACGTAAGAACGCCTTCTGGGCAACCGTGCAGAGTGCGCTGATTCTTGTGATGTGTGGCGCTCTATACAAAATATACATGTTCTTGGCCGTAACTATTCAACAAGCCAACGTGGCTTAGGAGAAAATTATGCACGTAGAAAAAGGTAAGCAGTGTTATCTGAATCAGAAAGACAAGCCTAAGAAGAAGCCTAAGAAGAAGGTCAAGTAGTGATGGTACCGTAATCGATTACGGTACCAAAAGCCATATCATATAAGGTATGGAATGCATTAAAAGTAAGCATTATCAATCATCTACGATAGTATTTATAATTGCACCTCAATCAACCAGAGGTAGTTATGATACTGTACGTAATAGGATTTATACTTGTAGCACTAGGCGCGATAGCCAAGCAAGACCTGTAAGTGTGCCAATGGCACAATAAGAAATAACCTAAACTAAAATATATAGAGTTATCAATAGGTTAGCCAACGCCAAGATAATATTAGTAATAGTATTATATAGAAGGTAACCCCCTGAAATAGAACAACTTTATCCATTACACGGTAGAAAATCCCTCTTTCTCCGCCAATCATTAGGGCCCCTACAGCCATTGAGCTGTAGGGGCTTTTTTGATACATTGCGACTCTCAGGCACAATTTTGGCACACCCAGGAGGGAGTTATGGCAACGATACGAAAAAGAGGGGGGCAGTATCACGTCCAGATCAGGCGTAAAAAATTTCCAACCCAAACAAAATCCTTTACTTCTAAAGCTTCAGCAGCAGCCTGGGCGGTCGGCATAGAGGCGAGCATGAACAACGGTTCGTGGATCGATACCCGCGCTCAAGACTCACATATCATTGACCACATTATCGATCAGCTTATATATTCTTACACAAGGTTTGGGCTTGAAGTGTGCGGCCCTAAACTTGGGCAGCTCAATATGCTCAAACGACATTTTCAGGGGCAGTCGATTCATGACCTAACCGCTGATGATATTCTTAACTTCGCAGCAGACCGGCGCAAAGAAGTTGCAGCGTCTACGTTGCAGTATCAGATCTACTATTTTAAGCAAGCCCTAACGCACAGTCGTATTCGCACTGAAGTTGATGCTATCGATATAGCAATTACTGAGCTTAAAAAGAAAAAAATCATAATGGGTAGTGAAGAACGCGACCGTCGCCTGGAGAAAGGGGAGTATGAATTGCTCATGGGTGCAGTAGGGCCGCAACGTTCTCGTTATCTTGCTGCTGCGATAGACATTGCTATTGAGTCAGGCATGCGCCAGGGCGAAATACACGCTCTTAAATGGAGCATGATCGACTTTGACAAAGGGCTTATTACCCTATGGCGTAAAAACAAGCATGCTGAAGGGGGTAAGAAGAAGGCTATAATACCCCTATTAAAGGGCGTGAGAGAGGCGCTCGTACGCCATCAGAATGTACTTGGCAAGGCTGACGTACTGTTTGAGGTGAAACGAGCAGCGTCCATTTCTGACGCATTCGCTAAGCTACGTAAAAAAGTTGGAATATACGACATGCATTTCCATGACTTGCGCCATGAAGCAATTTCACGGTTGTTCGAGAGCGGTATGAGTGTTGCGCAGGTTCGCTTAATAAGCGGACATAGCAGCCTTGACCAGTTATCTCGTTACGTGAATCTTAGAGCTGAAGACTTTGGAGGTTATTAGACCCGAGTCTCATCTAGCTTACCGTCAAGATAAATTGCAACTTCGTGGGTAGGGAACAGGTACTTCTTGCCGCGCTTTACGTGCGGTATATCTAGTTTGCCATTATAAATCTGCTGATACACTGATTCTTTTTTGATCCTGAAAAGTGTGGCTAGTTCTTCAAGATCCATGAAAGGGCCGTATTGGGTACAAAGGATTGAGTTCATCATTCTTAGTGCAAGTGCCTCTTGTTATGTTTGTAATACGTATTAATACCGGCACTAATATTATTAGTACTGCTCCTAATAACATCGATTATAGCTATTCATTTAAGGATAATATACGTTTAGTTATCTCTATATTCTGTACTGCATAGGTAGGGCTGTACCCCTTGCCGTGCGTGGTGTCAACTACAAATAAGTGATTGACATGACCGCCCACAATGTGTGGACTTTTGCGGCTGGGGGAGAGTCTGTTTTTAAGTAGACGCGTAGATGAGTTTCTGTCTTTAGGCGCACTGCTACTAGATGGTTATGTGTATATTTAGATTGCTTACAGAGTTTTAGCACACCTTTAAACCCGTCGTGCTGCGAAGGTATTACGCGGTCCGTGCCTTGGATAAGTATCTCTTTGTCTATAGCTACGTATATGTGGGCGATGTCGTCGCGGTCATATATGTGCGACTTAGTAGGCGATGTTAGATCGCTAGCTTTTTTTGTGACTTTGATCTTTCGTACATGGGGGAGCTTTGAAACTATTGAGGGGTCAATCTCAGTCGGGTCGACATCTAGAAAATTAGCCAGCTTTACAATTGCCGACGGACCCATTTCGGTAATATTGTTCAGGTAGTGCGATATAGCGCCTTGGGACCAGTCCAGCTCTTTTGCAGCTCCGGTCTGGGTGAATTGCATTTCTAGCTTCTTCGCTTCCCAAATCCTACGCAGGTTGCGAACGGACAAAGGTAATACGTCTTCCTTTTTCATGATGAACTCTTTTACACTGTTTATTGGCTATGAGTAGACTCATATATGAAGGTAGCCGCAGCTTTGCGACTTATAGATTCCTCTATATACTTAGTTTTACATATATTAGCTGCAAAGTCATCTACTAATATAATGCAAGTGTCTCCTACCCCTACAATCAGAGCGGCATTTGCTGACCCTTTCATACGTTCTAGCCATTGAAGTTGAAGCGCAGACAGCGAATGCTTTATGCTTGTGTTGTCTCTTTTTGGTAAACTTTTTACGTACTTATACTCGACGAACAGAAGCCCTTTAGGCCCAGAATACATAGCGTCGGGCACGCCTCCTGTGTACGTATCGTGAATTTTCCACGAGTGTACGTCTGGATGCAGGTGTCTATGTATGGATTTGATGAAGCTGTGTTCGTTCATATATGTGAAAGAAGGGGGCCGTTAGACCCCCAACGGTATTACTTAGAGTACTGCTCGTACAAACCTTCGGCAGTCTTGTAGTCTGATTCCTGCGCCCAGCCGACAAACGAAACTTCGCAATTCATAAATGCTTTGCCCATCTTGTTCTCAGTAGGTACACCGGATACTTTCCACAATGCTGCAAAACGATCACCACCTTTCATCGCGATTTGCGAGTTCCATGCTTTGGACACGCGTAGCTTGGAGCTGGCGAAATCCATGATGGCAGGTGAGCGCTCTAGCTCGCCAGTCTCAGGATCTTTTATTAGGATGACGTGAGCATGTGTCTCGTTGATGTCGTACTCGCTTGGCTTGTCCTGCTGGTTGACCTGTGCTTCTGCTTCCGCGATCGACGGGAATGCACCGAGGTAACCACCGCCAGCATCTAAATGACGCCACACTACAAACTCGGTCTTAAAGGTGAGCGACAGAACATAGATGTCGTTACCGTAATTTTGGTTGGTAAGTGTGTTGACCATGTGCCCAGGCTCACAGCCTTCGACGTACGATCCATGATGCTTGTCGACTTCGTTGGACATCTTCTGGAGGAGCTTGATGCGTGGGATCTGGACGTTTTGGCCTACATTCTCGTTGCCGCGACCTGCACCTTCAACAAGTTTGAGGTGTGCGGGTAATTCGTCGGTTGAGGCTACTAGTTTTGATACTGTTGCTACGGCTGATTTACTCATAATTTTATTCTCTTCATGATTCATGATTGGTTTAGTTTCGTACAGTTGTATTATTAGCCAGGCTAATATTCATACTTAAAGTTATAATGATCTAAAGTTAATGCGTCGAATTTCACGGGTCTCCACACCAGGAACTGCTTCGTCTAGTTTCAGAATCTCCTTGTATGCAGTCGACGATACCCGCCGTTGTAACAGTGCAAAGTCCTGGGTTTTTGTGATGTGCGCATAGAGCGCGTCCCAGTCCTGTACATCAGGTACAATGGTTTGGTTAATGGATACACTGGCTTTGTCATTCGCGGTGCGCGACAAACCCTGCTCATCCAATTGGGTCAAGAGCTGATAATCCAGATCGTCTTTGGATTTATTTAACTCTTTAAGCTCACGGTTAAGACCCTCGATAGCGTCTTTGACCTTGGCTCTTGATTCGATTAGTTCGTTAATATTCATTTGCGTACTCCTTATGCTGCGTGTCTAAGTTGATTTAGTATTCCTAAAAGCTCATCCATTCGTTCTACTTTGCCTTGCAACTTCTCGTAGACATCTGTTTCCCAGGTGTCTCGCGCGGCTATCTGGATGACCTCAGTCTTTTCAGTCTGGCCTGCTCTATAAATGCGTCGGTTGAACTGTTGGTAATGTTCTGCGTTGTAGGTTGGTGACGCCCATATAACAGTCTTGGCAGTGGTCATCGTGAGACCATGACCTGCTGACTGCGGGTGACAGAACACAACTTGAAGCTCACCTGCTTGTAAGCGATCGACAATTTCTTTGCGCTTGTGTGCAGCAACTGATCCATCGATGGTGGCGTGCTTGATACCCATCTTGTCTGCTAGCTCAACGAGGCATCGCTGCTCATGCTTCCAGTTAAACGCAACGAGTGATTGAGCGCGTTCTGCTACAAGCTGCATAACAACTTCGTAACGTTCTTTGTGTATGTTTTGAGCAGTACCTTCTGAGTCATACACAGCGCCGGTACATAGCTGAAGCAACTTCTTAACTTTGCTACCTGCGTGCAGGGCGTTGATGGTAGTTTCACCTGTGTATAACACTGAATCGTCACTGAGCGTCTTGTATTGCTCCATGATCTTCTTAGGTAATGTGACGTACATCGTGCTGACTGTTTGCGCAGGCATGTCGAGACACTCTTCGAGCATGTACCGAACGTTGATATCACTTAGTGCAGCTGCAACAGTTTCTTCTGCGTTGTCTTTTTGGACCCACTCATTAGCGAAGCCATTGAATCTAGGCGTACACACCGAACCGCGGAAGCTGTAGAACCTACGTCCTAACCGCTCACCGTCGTCTACGATTAACGCTGGATGCCAGAGGTCGAGGATGCCGTTAGAGTTTGGTGTACCTGACATTGCGATACGGTTGGTAAACAACTCTGATAGTTTGCGGCAGGCTTTACTGCGTTGACTGTTGGCATTTTTGAACGCTGTGAATTCGTCAATAACTAGCGTGTCAAAGTCGCGTAATACTTTTAGATTTTTAAGTATCCATTTGACTGCGTCGTGATTGGTGATAACTACTTTTGCGTCACTGGCGAATGCTTTCTCACGGTTCTTGGCGTACGCAACAGCGTACGTGAGATCAGGTGTGAACTTGAGTATGTCATCGCCCCACGATGCTTCGAGGATGGACAGCGGTGCAAGGACCAAGGTTCGTGACTTACGGTCCACGATCGCGTCTAGGACAGAGCGTGTCTTACCTGTGCCAGGATCAGAGGTGATCAGGCATCGTGGGTTAGCTTTGATGAAGTCGGTTGTAACTTTTTGATGTTTGAATGGTGGATACATATTCATCACTCTTTGATGGTTTAGTATATTAGCATAGCTAATATTATGGTTCAAACGCGGATGCGAGATCCACAGCTTAAACAGTTGTTAGGCCACTCACCTATGCGGTACTGTGGCGTGCAGCGGCACCAACCATCGCAGCTGTGTTTTTCTTCTACGTCATATTTGCCGCTGGTTTTTAGTTTGCCAGGTTTGGTTTTAATGTATTTCTTATCGTAAACGGTGAGGATCATTATTAGCCTTACTAATATTAATGTTCGTGAAATATTACAGGTTGATCGCTGCTCCAGCAATACCCGCAGGTTGCGCAGCTGTCTGTTCTACCTTGTTGTTCTGGGCAAACAATACTGTTGGTAACTGTATTGATATCTTCTGACGTTGTAACGTGGGCACTAAACTGCGTGCTCATATCATCTGAAAACCGCACCCGAAACTTATCGGGGTGCATTTTATTAACTGTTTTAATCATGCTGCCGAGTTGAGAGTCTACTGTGTGGTGAGTATAGCCGAACACATTAAGGTTCTCATACAAGGCTAACCAGATCTGCCACTGAGCGATGTAGATGCCGTCATAGAAATCACCAAGTACATGCAGGCGCACTACGAACCCTTCAGGATGTTTATGATTAAGCTGACCTAGGTGTGCGTCTAACCTGGATATAAAATCTGGAGCGGTATGGTCAAAGCGGTGGGCAAACGGCATGTTGTCGCCATAACAGTTGTCCCATTGCTGACAGTCGGTAGGGCAGGTCGCACGCTCTTCTAGTGTGAGAGAGTACATGGTCATGCCTTTCCACATCTTAACGCTTACTTTGTCGCCGAGTTTTTTGTTTTGCTTGCCCCGCTTCAACATGTTGTTGTTTGGGGGCTTTACGCCTTTGCGATACCTCGTCGTCGGGGGGCGCAGATTTTTTACTGGGATTAGGTTCACGGCTAATGATGTCATGTAGTATCTCCTCTCTAAGTAGTGCGGCGGTTGCGCGCGCTGCTTTGGATACGATTTTGATTTCCGATTTCTTCAAACGGTGTGTAGTCCACACATTCGCTTCGATAGGATCTGTTGCGAGCCTGTACTCGACTACGTTCCCACTTTGTGTATAAAACATTTGCATCGATTGAATCCTTAACGTGACCGAACAATAGGTCTTTTAATGCGTCATTTGCCATTAGTGTCTCTCCCAAGCTCCATAAAGTGCGCTTCGTCGCACAGATCTAATGCTCTATTGAGCGCGGCAGTTGCTGCGGGCATCCGATCGGCATGAAGCATTGACATCATTAACTCGATGTTGAAAGCAATCTGTTTGCCTACTGTCTTTGGGTAATCTTTGTGTGTTTCTATTATGTCGTTCATGGTTCTACCTCAATCCAGAGTAGCTTTCTGTACGGAAAGTTTTTTGTTTTAACGAACTTTAGCTCTTCACGAGTCATCGTAGACTTCATGACATAGAGCGTTATAGACACAGCCAGTCCCCCAACCATAGCTGCCATCATGCCGCCGAACGTACCGGCGAATATAAACATGAGGAGGCTTGTGGTTAGAATATCTAGGGGTATGTCATACGCTATGACGCGTCGTACACCGAACTTGAACAACAGGAATAGCAGTCCTGCAGCAGATATTAATCCAGCTGTTATCATGGTTTAGTCCTCAAGTGGAAATACGCAACACCGCTTACGATTGCGATGAGCGCAAAAACGTAAAGGCTAAGAGCAATCATGTTAGCGAAGACAGTTAATAGGGCTACTACGGCGATTGCGTAGTAGAATTTTGTTAATAGCTTTTTCATTGGGGTTCTCTCTACATGGTTCATGAGGATCATTTGGATTCCGATCGGGAATAAAAAGCCCTGTCATGTGTGATCAACAGGGCAAGGCTCACTACGGGGGAGGCGTGGTAAGTAGGTTAGCTCACACCCCATGTACATTCTGGGTCGTCACCTTTACGGAACGAGCACCATCGACATGCATCTTTGCTGGGTGTTGGAGCAAAATCTTTTTCAGTAGTCATTTTTACTGCGCGGCGATGGAAGCCTGGTGCGAATAGCATGGCTTGCTCGCGCGTATATTGTTTTTTAGTGGTTTCACCTTTGTCGAGATACCAGAACTCTGTCTGTACGAACTGTAGGTGAGGGTAGCGGAAGAATGTGCCGATGGCGTAGAGCAGACCTTGCTGCCCGTGGGTGATTTCATTGCCCCACTTTTTGCCAGTCTTGTAATCGATAACGCGTGCGGATGTATCGTCTTCCTGTACTAGTGCATCTAGTTTGATACGTGCCCAGGTGGCTTTTTCCATCCAGCCTACTACGCCCCAATCGATGTCGAAGCCCCAGTCGCCTTCAAGTTCTACTTTCGCGTCGATGAAGTCTTGGCGTAACGCTTCAAATTCATCTTTAAACTTGAATAGCTCGTCAGCCATCTCTCCCATTGTGCCGTTAACATAGTCTTCAGCGTATTGGTGTATTTGCGTGCCGCGATCAGCGGCTGGGCCGCTAGGCTCTTTAACGCCTTTAACGCGACTGACATACGTGCGGTAAGCGCATTCTTCGTAGACTTTAAGCGCTGAATAACTCCAAGCTCTGACATCGCCTAGCTCCTTTGGTTTTTCGAAATCGACAGCATCGTCGGCTCTTGTATCTTGGGTAAGTTTAATCATGTCATTTCCTATGAAAAGATATTAGTATAACTAATATAGCTATGCCACAGCAAGTAACTTGCGGTCCTTGTCGTCGAAGTATTTTTCAGTAACTTCGTTAAGCTGTTCTTTGTCTAACTTCCACGTTGTTACTACGCCTCGCAACGGTGCTGATCCGCGCGTTGCATTGTGTTCGCGTTTTTGTTGTTTAGTAATTCCACAGCGTTCTGCTTTCTTTTGAAACTCACGCTGTGATACACGGTCGTCGGTTAAGACTCCGTACACAGTGCGCAAGTGCTCTAACGGTATTACGGAATGCGGCCACTGAGATTCTACGATCCACTGCTTTACGAGGCGTTGTGCGGTGGTAATCTCTGCGCCCTGAAGTACGTTGGTTAGCTCGATGTCGAGTATGTCCATGAAGAAGCTAAGGTTACCGTGTCGTACAGCAGCGAAGAATTCTTCCATTACAGACATGGTGACTTGTTCCATCTGCGCTTTGGCACTGTTTGATATTGGTGTGCGAACTAGCTGCTTGTTGACTTTGAAACTCTTAAGTAACGCAGCGAACTTATGCAGTTCTTTTTCGATGTCATCAATGCCATCTACAACTTCTGGGTATACGTGCTCGAGCTTTTGCTCTTGTCTCGGAGCGATATTATATCGCCTGTCTCCCTCCTCGATTTTTACGGCATCCATTCTGTTGGTGAGAAAGATGAAGTTTGTGTAGTTCGGCACTTCTGCTTGGTTACTGCGCATCGCACGAATGGTCATCGTGTTTTCTGATATTTGGTTTTTGAGCTTATCAGCTACTTTGACTGTGCCTGAGTTCGCTGACGCCATGTGGAACTCGTCAACAACGAGGAACAATGCTTGTCTCATGTAGAGGTTGAACTGCTCTTCGATGTTTTGAAGCGCGCGCATAGGTACATGCTCCGTGCCAAACAGCGGTCTGAGTACTTTAGAGTAGAAGATACCTTTCCCTGTGCCAGGGACACCTTGCAGTACCCACGCGGTTCCTGCTTTACGCTTAGTCTGGAAGATGTACGCTAACCAGTTGGTGAAGTACTCGAGCTCGAGGTTCTTACCGCCGAGGATATGCGACATTAGCTTGTAGATTAGCGGGCAAGAGTCCGCGATTCGCTTTGCGTCGCCCATGCTTAGTGGTTCGTGCTCAATGCTCGACAGCATGTACTCGGTCTTACGGAACATGTTGATGTGGTAGGGCACATTGCTTAGGTTAACTGCATCAGCATTAGACACAGGGTCGAAGATAACCTTTGCGTCAGGTATGAAGTCAGGCTTGCTACGACCATGTGATCGCATAAAGCCTTCTATGCTAGCAGCTGCACAAGGCGTTAACGGGAATTCTCCGCTGAACTGGTTAAGGTTCGGGTCGAATACACCGTTGTAATATGTATCTGTGTAGTAGTCGCGGAGGACTACTGGAAAGCTAGCTCGACCTTCTTTTGCCATCTCTTCTTGATAGACATCGAAGAGCGTCTTATAGAAGTCGGGGTCAGCTTGCTCGATAGACCAGATTGGTTCACCTTTAAAGTTGAACATGTACGTCGGGTCTTCGAGCTTGAAGTAGTAAGCGTTGCTGTCGCCGCCGTTAACGTTGCAATGTATAAACTGTCCGTGGGAATCGTCATGTACTGTGATGGACATTCTGTCGGGGTTAGTCAGTATCTCTTCTGACTTGTTGTTTATATTAGCAATAGTGAGTCGTTCTTTCTTGGCATTAAAACCGCGTAAGACTCGTAGCTTGTTTTTATGCTCATTACTCTTTTGGTGGACTACCTCGGGGCTGATGTCGTTCATCAATTTAGCGAGGTCAAGAGTCTCCGATATACCGGAAACACCCACAATCCGCTCAGCGGGTGTACTGAACGGATTGTGGGTTCCGTCTTCAAAGGTAGGAGGAGCAATGAAGATAAGTTTTGAGTTGTCAGCGACACTTATATCAAGTGGGTACTTGAGTGAGTGGCCGTTAGATGACAGCTCGAGCTGGGATGAGAACAGCTCTGACTCAAAATTACTGGCTTGTAGCCACAGCTTGACTGCTTTAGCAGGCATTGCTTGAGCTAACAATATAAATATATGTAAGGATACTTTGTCGCCTTTAAGTCCTAGGCTTGCTGATGCTTGTGCAATAAATGCACAGTCTTGTACTGCGGGAGGTAACTCACGCATGACTGTCTTAGCTAGAGTAGCGACAATTTTTGCATCGTAACTCTTAGGGTTTGTGTGCCCTGGCAGTGTGATGCCGTCTATATCTAATACAAGTAGGTTTGAGTAACCAATTCTGTCAGTTTTACCTGCTCGAGATTCGTTCTCGATAGGGCGCTTTAAGTTACCTTTTAATAAGCAATGCCCTAAGTCGGCGTGGTCACGGATCAATCGCTCGAGCATGGCTAAACCAGTCTCGTCGAGCGGCACTTGGTGTTCGTGCGATGTCACGCTCTTAACGTGTGGGTATGGGGTAAAACCGTTTGTGGGACAGTGGCGCTTACTGAGTCGCTGTCCGTTAGCGGCTTCTAAAAAAGTAGTTTGCATGCTTATGTTGGCTCCTCCTACAGAGCGAGTGATATTAGCATAGCTAATATCTATTTAGTAGGAGCGTTTCTCTCGTATACTTCCTGTCGATCAATCCTGATCGTATTTTCTGCCTCGAATGTAATTCGGACTTGATTCCTGTCAACCTTGGAGATTTTAACTCTCGCGATAACGCCGTTGTCATCGTGGATGACAACTTGTTCGTCTACTTTTCTTGTAAGTACTAGTCGTGGCATAAGTTACTTGCTATAGCTCGTATCGTATCCGCCTTCGGCGTCTAACGGAATGTCAGGAGCCCAGGCTGGAGGTACGCACATATGTGCGATTAACTTAGACATTGTAGCATCTGGGTTATTAGCCTTACTAATTAAAATTATTTCATCATGTACAGTCAGTACGACATCGGCATCTAGTGTTTGGTCCGCTTGTATGCGGAGCATTGCGTCGGTAACAATTAGTCTTGCTAGCGCTTGAACTACGTTCTCTGCGAGGCTACCGCCCCAGGTTTTGATAGTGTTGCGCTGGTCATAAACTAACTGCCCTTGTTCGTACCGAAGGTTGCTGTAATGCAGAGCCAACCCGTTAGGTAAGTAGATCTTTTTATCTTTGAATGTAAGGCCATGCCACTCTTCTATGTAGTTAGGGTTTATGGTGTTTGCTAATTTAAGCTCTAGCTTTTTCCAAAGCATCGGGATGCCGGGATAAGTAGAGCGGTATGTATTAATAACGTTGTACGCTTTGTCGATAGCGAACTTCATGGGTGGGCCCATTGCGCCAGTTTCAAGTGTGTCCTGAAAGCGGTTTGCGCCCATGCCGAAACCTAGGCCGAGCTGCGCAACTTTGCCGACGAAGCGTTCGTCGGGGTCGTCTTTCTTATTGATTACCCGCTTATATATCGAGCCAGCTAGATCGCTGTATACGTCTTTGCCGTCTCTAAACAGCTGTAACAATTCTGTTTCGTCTGCTAACCATGCTAAGACGCGGGCTTCGATTGCGGATAGATCCGCTACGAATATGAGGTGCTCTGCAGGTGCGGTTAGCGCTAAACGTAGCGGTGAGTTACGTGGCATGTTCTGCATGTTGAGCTTTTCTGTACCGCCAAAGCGGCCAGTGTGTGCTGCGTAGTAACGCAAGGGTGCAGATATTGTCCCGTCTGTATGTGTCGCGTCGATGAAGCGTTGCGCTTTTGTCTGGTTGATGCGGCTTTTTACTGCTAAGCGCGCGTCCCATATGTGCTGATGCTCAGGGTACATCTTCTGCATCTGGGTAAATGCCTTGTCGCTTTTACCGAGGGCAGGGATGGCCTTGCCTGTCGTAGGGCTAATCTTAGTTGGTGGTATTAGACCCATGCTTTCTATGTGTGCTGCAAACTGTTGGTTAGAGCTGAGTACCTTGGGGTCAACGCCGCTTGCTTCTACTATTGCTAATGAAGCAGCGATCGTTTCATCGCGAAACTTGTATAGAAGTTCGAGGTCCACGATCAACTTTGGTTCGCAGAACATTCGACAGGTCATGTCGATGAGATCCATTTCGCTTTTAGGCATTTGGGTATGCATCTGCATATACAGAGCGTATGTAAGGTCTACGTCTTGTATGCAGTATGTACCCAGGATCTTGGAGAGCTCTGGATCTAGGTCGTAGATACCTTTGGTGCTAGCGAGCTCGTCACCTTTGCGCATTGACTCGTCGTCTGGGAAGGTGCGAATAGCTGTGTCTTTAAGAGACGCTGATTGCCCAGGGGCAAGCGCGCGAGCCATTGCAGCTGTATCTATGTAATACTGAGGTATAACTTCGTAATAGCGGGTTAATATATAGCCATCAAACGGGGTGTTGTGACAGATAAGGGTCACGTCACTCCAATCAAGCTCACGTATCGCGGATTCCGCTTCGTGCTCATCGTAGTACTCAGTCTCGCCATCATCGATTTTGATGCCTACGCCTTGCACTTTGAAGTTCTCGTGCCTGACGTAGTCCATCGTTGTAAGTGTGGTTAGACTGTACTTTGGTGCGTAGTATGTCTCGAAGTCGAGAGTAACGAGCATCAGAACTGATCGCTGTTAGCTTGCAGGTGGGCGTAGATTTCACCCTCAACGTTTTTGAAGTGAGAAGCTACTTCGGTATACAGCTGTGGTGATCGCGCTCTGATATATGTGGCGACGTAGCTGTGGAATTCAGGGTGGAAGTTGTCTAGTTCTAGACCTTCTAGCTCTGCAAAATACTCTTTTGTTTTCATGGTACCCTCCTGGGTAGATTGAAATCGTTAGTACTGAACCTTGAATGTTTCTAGTACTCTGTGGTATCTCCATTTTTTCTGGTTGTACTGGTCAGCTGTAACTGCATATAACAGATCATATTTGTCAGTGACCAAGTACACTTTTTTTCTTAGGGTTTCTACGATGTAGTCTGCCTCTTCAATAGCGGCATACACATCTGTGAAGTGTGTAGTCATGTTTGCTTGTAGACTCCCTGATGTTTATTGTTCGAGTCGTTTGATTTCTGCTTCTGCATAGAACTTTATTTTCTTAGCGTCACGCAGTTTGTCACTGTGAGAAACTTCTCCATACCGATAGCAGCTGCGAAAGATCTCGCCGATCTGTGCGTTCATATCTTTTTCAGAGATAAGATCTTGTAGTTGTGCTGCTGTTTTGGGCAGTTCGTAATAGCGTGCTGTTGAACCGTCTGATATTGAAGGGTCTGTTGCGGTGGAGCTTTCGCTAGTCGGTACAGCGGGGTACTTGTTTCGCAGTCTGTCCCACTCAGCCACTGTTGCGTTATTTATACTCATTTTACTCTCCTAGTGATTATCAAGAATAATAGCAGAGCTAATATAATTGCTCAATAGGTTCGCTGCACTTTATAGGGTTCTTCACTTGTATCGACTATTTCGATTGGTGGTTTTAAGTGTAGGCTAAGTCTGCCTGCGGTGATGAGTGCGGTAATTTGTTGGTTTACCATCGCGGATATGTCTTTAAGTATTTGAGAGTGGTCGGAGTTTTGTACGTTCTTTTCAAGGTCATTGAAGCGATTATTTATTTTTTCTTCGAGCACATCGAAGCGGTCATCCATGTCACCATAATTTTCGATAGTATCTAAGCGGTCCTCGTAATCTGAGGCTTGTGATTCGAGGTCATAGACCTGCACTTCAAGCTTTTCGATTTTTGATTCGAGCTTCTCGATTTGGTTGTCTTCGGTCAGCGTAGCTTTTAAGCGACCGTCGACGTGGCGATCGAGGAATTGGGTGAAGTGGTGCATATATTCATCAACTGCTAATTCATTAAATGCTCGTTCAACACTCATCAGCTTTTCTCCCATCTGGGTTGGTTAGTTTTGCGCATAAGTTCCATGCCATCCAGGCACAGGTGAAGGCAGCTATTGCTTCTCCACCGTGGAACTTACCGATATATGCTTCAAGTTCTTCTAGGTTTTGAGGCGTGTGGACGATGCCCACGGGTTGCAGTAGAACGGTTGGATTTGTCATGATTCTAAAATCTCCTTTGATACGTCATATGCTTCGGGGTCGAATTCGTAGTCATAGATGGGCTCTTCCCATGTCCAACCGCCACCGAATATTCCGTCGTATTCCAACATATCTCCACCATCGATGTTTCCATCGCGGATGAATTGCCATATGTCATCTTTGTCTGTGTCGATGGGGACGTTGATGTCTAAATATAGCTCGGTATGCATAGTGGCGTGGACGCGGATGGTTTTATGGGTTTCTTTGTTCATGCGGCTAAAGTCTCCTGCGCTATGTCCCATAATTTGCGGTTGATGGTTACGTTTTGTTTGATTGAAGAAATCGCTTTAGCTTCTTTGTAACCGATGTACTTGCGTCCGTAACGTTTGCGTTCTCCGAGGTAGTCGAAACCGCCACGTATAACTGATTCTTGGACGCGGTTAAAGATTGTCCAGGCGTTGTCCGCGACATCTGCTTCGCGCGTAGGGCTTAGCGCTTGGGTAATTGCGCGTACGTTGAATTTCCCGCCGCCAAGGTCAATACCGTCGCCGATGAGATCGTCGTAGTACTTATAGCGAGTACTGATTGCACGTTTTGCAAACTCGTGGCTTTGGTCCTGATCAGGCGTGATGTTTTTCATGTTGTTGGTTAGCTGTGCGATGTCTTCTAAGCTGTTAGCTGTGTATTTAAGTAGGTCTTCGAAGCTATCTAGGTTACTTTTATAGTGAACCATTCGTTGGTCGAAGCCGTCGCCTGCAATGATGCCGTTACTGCAGATAAATCGGTATACACCAGCAAACAACTTCATCGATGACTTACCGTCATGTGAGTTGTAGAAGATGATTTCTGGTTGCTCTTGGGTGAATGCACTCACTTCGTGGCGCTTAGCGAAGGCCATAAGATGCTGACCGTGTATATTTGCAGTTTCTGTTCGCCCCTGCACTTGGGCTGCTTGCGTAACGCCGTAGCCATAGTCATTCATGACCTCAATAGCCTGGGCTGAGTTGAAGTTGCCATATTTGTTTGACAGGTCTTCTGCATAGTCATGGGCGAATACAGCTGGTGCTCTAGCGCGTACTTGATCGCTTGTTAAGAAGTCGTTGTTACCGTTTCTTGAATAGATTAAATCTGGCATGTCAGTGCTCCAGTTAAATTAGTTGGGTCTTGGGCAATAGCCTTGGCCTACTGTAGTTGTGTATTCAACGCTGCTGCCCCATCCGCGTTTCCATTGACAGATAACGTCACCAGACGCGTATTTTTGCTCAGCGATTTTAGTCCACCAGCCATTACTCGAAGCTGTTCCTGAAACGGTCAGTAGTGCTGCTATTAGTAGATACTTGTTCATGTTATTTATCCTTTATAAGTGGGCCTAAGCCGATGTTTAGTGCAAATTGTTTGTCATACATTTCTATTTGCGTGTCATTTTTACTGTCTGAATGTTCACTTATGAACGTTTCGTCGTCCGACTGTTCACTTTTGTACACATGTTTGCCCTCGAAGTAATCGCTGGCATCGTTGTACGGGTCGTCAGTGATGCTGCATGGCATATGGTTCATGATTCGTCTTCCTGCTTAGTTGAATTTAGCGTGGGGTTCGTAATCTGATGAGGCTATAACTGCTGTAATTGCAGCTACATCGTGGTCTTGTAAGACAAGTTCGTAGCAGCTTTTAGCTTGCTCTTCGCTTTCAAATACTTCCCAGTAATCTTTAGATGATTGATGTTTCATGAAGTCTGTCCAGACTACGATCCATGATCTGCTCATTATGAGTCCTCCAGTCCGTGTAAGATTTCATCAGCTTGCCCATACATTTGAGCAACGGTGATAACTTCGGGGAAATGTGTTCTAAGTCCAGGCATACGGTCACGGTCGATTTGGCAGACTGCGTCATGTAATGCGCTGGCCGCCAGTAGTAGGGCGGGGATGCGGCTTTCAGTGATTCCTGCAGCTAGTAGGTTTTCGCTAGTTAAAAGTTCTTTGCTATCTATAAGTGTTGTCATTATTCAATCTCCTCGTTGTTTTCTGCGTAAAATAGTTGTTCAGTGGGCGTTAAACACTCTAGGTGTACTGTCCAAGCCCCGTCATCGAACTCGTGACGGTGGGTGCCTTCGCCGTAGACTTGTTCTACGCCGACGTCTTCGTCTAATCCGATAGGTTCAGGGCACCTGTCGCATTCCATTTCCATGCATTTAGCGCACGCGTATCCGTCACGGTACTCAGTTGTACCGTCTTGCAACTCGTGGTGGTGGTCTGCGGGTATGCGGTTTATGAAATTTCCTGAACCGAAAAAAGTTGGTTGTTCGCAGTACACGCAGGGCCAGGGGGATTCGTTGTATTTATTCATGAGTGTGTGTATCCATCAGGTTCGATGCCTAGCCACATGCCAGACCAGTGAACCATTGCGCAGTTAGAGCCCACGCATACTGTTCTGCGGAATGCTAAGTAGCTCTTGCTTTGGTTGTTTCTGGTCCAGACACGTTTGAGGGAGGTCTGTTGCTCTTTGCTAAGTTTCATTATTTGTATTCCTCGATTTCGATGATGTCCCAATCAACGATATGTTCATCAGCAATTCGTTGATCACCCATACCAATAAGGTCGCAGGCTTCTTCTTCGGAGTCAGCTTCTATTTCGTACTCAATTGATGATATTTCGCGCACGGTTATGCGATAGATGTTCATGGTTTGTATTCCTCGATTTTGACGATGTCCCAACCACCAAATATTTCGGGGGCCTGATCAGCGGCTTGTTCCATGTAGTACTCGCCTGGATAATGCTTCAAACAACGATACGCTTCCTTGCGTACTGAACTTGGTACACGAGGAGTCTTCTTAGGATCCATTAGATCGACTAGGAACTGTCGCGTATTGTCCACCGCCCACCGGCGTTCGTTTGGCATAGTCATTATTCGTCTCCTGTAAGTGCAAGAGGCAGCTCTTCCCCAATCAAGTCAGCTAACTCAGTTATTGTTTCTACATGGGCTCGCCAGTCGTGGCTGTGAATGTCCAGGTGTGTGTACGCTTCCCACACGCCGATCAAGTCGGCTAATGCGCAACGCATAATGGTTAGTTGCTCTGTGTTCATGGTTCACGCTCCTCGTTTATAGGATGTAATGAGTAGTTGTTTTATCGAAGGTCTTTATTTCTTGTCGGATTGACATAGATCGATCTAGCATCTTTTTGCGTGAAATAGGGCTAGGGTTATCGTTGTTAGCCATACGATTCACAGCGTCGAGTTTTGACCTAGCACGGATGCGGTGTTCAACCTCATGTATCTCTGTGCATGTTATGACGTACGTGTGTAGTTGATCGCGACTCATGGTCCACGCTCCTCGTGAGTGGGTGACCTCCGTCGTGGTGGTCTGTGTTGAAGGGTCTTGATTAATACTGCGGCTAATAATAGTCACGCTAATATCAATAGTCAAATTTCTGTAAGGACGTCTGTGTTTAGTTTGTGGCCGATAAAAAGGTTTATGGCCGATAAAATATAGTCAATTTTCTGTCCTTGGCGGACAGAAAAAAACCCACCCGACCACAAGGATCGGATGGGTGTAGGGGGAATCCTACGTGTTAAGCAGCTTTCTTCTTAGCTGCTTTTTTGCTGGGCTTAGCTTCTTGCTTAGCTCCAAAGACGTGAGTTGACGCGAACTTAGTGATGTTAGTATCACCTTGCTCTGCTAACTCGATTACTTTCTCATCGAGGATGGGTAGAACATCGTTGATGTCCATGCACATGTGAGTGTGCTCCCAGATGCCTTCTTCGATCTCTTGTTTCTCTGCATACAAGAACAATGGGTCGAGGTCTGCCATGTAGTTCATCTCGCTACACAACCAACTGTGCAGTTCGTTGAGCACGCTGAAGTCGTTCATGAGTGCTGATTCGACGTCTACGATTCGCGAAGAAGCAATGTTACCTGCTTGGTCGGCAATGGACTGCGAGAAGTCGAGACCATTGGCTAGGTCTTTTGATTTACCTGCATTGATCACGGTTCGTGCTGCCCAACAGCAGTTGTTCATAGCTTGCTGGATGAGTGACAACATGTGCTCAGGCTTCTCTGTAAGCTCTGGCATTTGCTGGCCGTTGCGTACTGCTTGGGTCTTTGCTACACGTCGTGCTCTGCCTAGGTCATCCCAGACGATTGCGATGCGGTTGGCTACAACCTCGTGATCTGCTGCTTCTACAAGTTTGGCAATAGTGCCGTTTCGGTTAGACTTCTCGGCCATGTTAGTGATGATTTGGTCGATAAAAGATTCGTTCTTGTTCATAGCGTCCTCCAGGACATAGTGATTAAACTAAATGCTTAATCTATAAAAGTAACCGACCGATATACCTGTAAGGTATATCGATGGTGTTTTGTCTCACTGCGCTACTAACACAGTGAGAATTGTTAAAAGAACTGCAGCTGCTGGTACTAACAGTATTGTTAAGGCTGCAACTGCTATTGCTTCGAGTACATTGCTCATGACACACCCCACTTGCCAGATGATGCTAGCTCGTTGTAGTTCCACGGCATACCGTCATCACTATTAGTTTTACTAATATCATCACACAACGATACAAGATCGTAGTTCGTGTAATCCAATGCTGTTACGTGACGCTCGGGCGCTAACATGTCCCAGTGATCTACGTTCAGATTTACAGATTGTAAATTGTTCATGGCTAATTCCTCCTACGGAATAGTACTACAGCTAATAATAACTAAGCACACTTTATTGCACTTAGTTATGTACTTACAGCACACTTTATTGCGTGCTTATAGAGGAAACCGACCGATGAACGCGTAGCGTGAGTCGATTTCCACGGTTAGTGGACATAGTGCTCGATATTCGTGAAATACGGTCCACGATTAGTTCTATATTCTGGGTGTGTAGCAGGTACGAGGGTGTTTGTAGCAGCTTGTACCAAGATGTGTAGCAGGTAAAAACAGGCAAGAAGTGAGTAAACATAGGGGTTTCAAGCTGTGTAGCATGTGTAGCAGGTGTTTTCAAGTTGAAGTTCTTTTTAGAAAATAAAACAGTGTTTTAAAGAAGTCCTAATATGAACTCAGAAAAAGGTGCTACATCTGCTACATCTGCTACACATTGGGTTAAGTTATTGATATATAACACTATTGTGTGTAGCAGATACGAGGTTTCTACCTGCTACACATTTTTCGTTCCTGCTACACATTGCTGTGCGGGCGCGCGAGGCACGAGCCGCGGACCGTGGAGCGCGATGCATGATCCGTTCAGTCTTTTTCATGGGTTTTCTCCGAACGTTGTTCACGATCCATGATGCCTGACGTGTCTAATAGGTGGGCAAGGCTCACACCTCCGCCAAGAATGACGAAGATGGTGAGTATCAATAAAGATCCTATAAACATGATGTACTCCTTATAGCTTGTTTGAGTGGTGGTGATAGGCCATGCGACGTGATTCGTCAGCAGAGAAGCCCATGCGCGTGTACTCCGAGTAGCGGTCCGCAAGCTCTTGAGCGCGGTTCGTGCGCCGTGGAGCGCGGTTAAACTTCGTGGACCGTGGTTCACGGGTATATTCGTCGTAAGCGGCTAGATATCTCATTAGATGACACCTTCTGAAGCAGCGGTGAGTACGTCGACAACGGCACTTGTTTCAGCCATCTCGGCTGCAGTGTCTAGGTCTTCCATTACGTATGCGCCTGCAACGACTATGGCAATCTCTCTCCAGTTATCCTTAGCGAATGCGACTGCCTGAGTCAGGTTAGTCTTGTTGAGGTACATGCTGGCTGCGAGTAGTGCTTTAGGTTTGAAGTTCATGATGATCTCTCTTAGTAGTACTAACTCTTATGAGCTAGTTTCAACATTGAATCCGACCGGTTTCGACGTAGGAGAAAACGTGGGGGGTCCCTGAGCGTGAATCGAGATCAAGGTTCCATGACTACGATTCGGGGTTGGGGTGCCTGAATATCCGCGGGGGGGAGATAGTCCATGCGAGATATAAACGTACTTTTCATATTTTTTTTCTGAAAAATTCTCCATACATATTAGTTGTGCTAATATGTAGTATGGCTCTACCCAGCACAAATTGCACATCATGCGACCGCCCAATACCTCAAGACTCCAGCCAAACAGGCAGGAAGAGATGCCAACCCTGTAAAATAAAGAAAGCGCAGATCCGCATATCTGCCTCTTATGAGAACTACCTACGTAATCTTTACTCCCAGGCTAAATCAAACGCTAGACCTGGAAAGCGCGGCTCTGACTACAAGTGGGAACTCGCGCCTGAAGACTTTATAGCCCTGTGGGAGAAGCAGAAGGGGAGGTGCGCAATTTCAGGGGTGTTCCTGACTCACCACAAAGACGGCTCTGGGACGAAGGACTACAACGCGTCAATAGATCGCATCAGTGGCGAGAAAGGGTATACCGTCGACAACACGCAGCTGGTCTGTTATCGGATCAATATTATGAAACACACCCTGTCTGAGGACATGTTCTACTGGTGGGTGAAGACTATTAACGATTCTTCTTGTGATTAATTATTAGCTCAGCTAATATACGCCATGAGTAAAATAGAAGTTTTAGCTATCACTGGTCTAGACGACGCAATCCTCGGATCAGCAGTTGTTAACGGGCAAGAAGTGCTTGCTTACGACTTCGACAAAGCCATAGGCATTATCTTGGCGGTAGGGCATACCGAAGAGTACGCCCATGACTATTTATCAGAGTTGGCCGATCAAAAAGCCGAAGGCGCGCCTGTATTTGTATATATAGATAACGATGACGAGTTCTATGGATCAACAGCTTCAGACGGAACAACCATCCACTGACATAGTCAGTGACCACACCGAATTCCAATCGCATATGCCGTACATGGGCATAAGCCGTGGATCATTAACCATGCAGCAAGAAAAGCTGGTCTCGCTCATCTCTTCAGGGATGACGACTGCAGCTGCTGGACGTGGTGCTGGTTACTCCTGCCCCCAGGCGGCTTACGCTGCTGCAAAAGTCCCCGAAGTACAAAAAGCGATTGAGTATTTCCGCCAGGAGATGCGTGAAGAGGTGCGATTTAGCAATCAGCACGCTCACATGATGTATATGGAAGCCTATAACTCCTCGGCAAACGCCACTGAAATGAAGAACACCACCGATTCGTTGGTCAAGCTGCACGGTTTGGCTGCACCTGAGAACGCTACCCAAGTAAATATCAACATCAACGGCACTAAGCAGCTCGAGCGCATGAGTGACGAAGACCTGCTGAAGATTGCGGGTAAAGACATCGACTACTTAGAACCCAAGAGTGACTAATTATGGCTAAGACTGTTTATAAGCAGACAAAAGCAATCGCGAGAAACGCCGCAGTAACAGGCAAACCTGGTGGCAAGAAGATCTCCAAAACTAAAATTACAGGTATGCCTGTTAAAAGAAAAAGGAAGTAACGATGGCCAGTACTGAATTCCCGCATAGTAAAAAACAAGCTGCCGCGCAGGTTGCTAAGTTGAAAGCTGCTGCCGCTGCTAAGAAGAAAGCTAAGCCCAAAGCTAAACCAAAGAAGAAGCCCTACTAATGCCCGCGCCTATAGTAGGAGTTCTCGGTATAGCAGCGCGTGAGGCAGTTAAGCACGGTATAAAAAGAGCTGCTAGCAGCAAGCTCAAAAAGAAGGTTAAGACAGAAGCGCGCAACACCATAGAAGGTATCGCACTTACGAAAGCGGAGATAGCTGTATTTCGCGCAGCAAAGCAAAGACAAAACCATGAGAGTAAAGAACGAAAGAAGCGAGGCGGCTCTAAGGTAAAACCTAAAGCTAAAGCTAAAGCTAAAGCTAAGCCTAAAAAAACAGCTGTCCAGAAGCTCGGGTCAGTAAGAAACAAAGCGTACAACCCTGTAAAGAAAAGAATGTAAATGACTGAGATCACGAGGATCGAATGCATACGCTGTAAAGCGTCTCACCCTGAGTCTCTGTACTCGGGTGACGATCGACTCTGCGTGTATTGCAAAGCGGAGATCGCGGAGCGTGGACCATTACCCG
>Ga0209094_1000508_pt1 | contig 28373 bp, 26 predicted proteins | sample COGITO_mtgs_1004_2_FD_184790 | JGI IMG/M metagenome (GOLD analysis project Ga0209094, IMG submission 184790) | Pelagic marine microbial communities from North Sea - COGITO_mtgs_100430 (SPAdes) (version 2) | ecosystem: Environmental > Aquatic > Marine > Epipelagic ... | reverse complement strand
CTGTTTTATTGTCTACAGCGGCTTTAATAGTAGCTATACTTGATCTGTATTGGTTTCTTATGGTAAACCCAAATGAAATTGTTCCATAGTCTGTATCTTGTAAATGACCTCTAGAACTTGCTTGCTCAAATAATAATGCCAGAGCTCCCTGCAAATCTGGATAGGATGATCCATATCCTGGATAAGTTCCATCAAAAGCTTCTTTGGTAAAGTACAGAGACCCTATATCATCCATAGTTTTTGCAAAATAAGGTGCAAACAAATTATTTAAATCTTCATAATTTTCTTTTGGCATTATCGGGTCTTTAGAACCAATAGATTTCATAGGTTCAAAAAAGAAATGACTATTAGTACCCATTTCATGAAAATCAGTTACAACATTAGGATACCAGGTATGATACCACTTAAGTTTAGCTTGACTTTCAGGATGAACAGCTAATAACCAATCTCTATTTAAATCAAACCAGTAATGATTGGTTCTACCTCTAGGCCACATTTCATTGTGTTCTGCATCTAAATTATCTGACACTAAAGCATTTGCTTTATATTGGTTTACCCATTGTGTATGTCTATCTCTCCCATCTGGATTTATCGTAGGATCTATAAAAACAACAGAATTATTTAAATAATTTTTCACTTCACTACTATTAGATGCAACCAAAGTATAAGCCGTAAGTAGTGCCGCCTCTGATCCTGAAGGCTCATTTCCATGAACATTATAGGCTAATTGAATAAAAACAGGAATAGTGTCGTAATTTTTTGGTGTTAAAATTGGGTTTACAAATTTTAAATGTTCTTGTTTAATATCTTCTAAATTTGATAAATTTTCAGGTGAAGACACCCTTAAAATAACTAACTTTCTTCTTTCATGAGTATACCCATATAGCTCAATTTCTGCTCTGTCAGAAACTTCAGCTAATTTATATAAGTATGAAACTATTTGATCATGCCTAGTGTGTTGTTCTCCTATTGGATACCCCAAAAACTCCTCTGGTGTTGGAACTTTTGAATCAAATGGATTCTTGTCTTTAAAAAAATAATCTTGTGAAAATGAATTAGTTAAAGTAAAAAAGAGTGCTAATACAGTTAATTTCTTTAAAATTTGCATCGAGTTGTTTTTTAAAATATGATTAAAAATACAATTTTATTAATAGGATACATAGATTCATACTTCAAAAATATTTAATAGTTTATGCTTCCATATGTTTTGTATTTTTACATTCCATAAAAAAATATTTTAATGAAAAATTATTTCACTCTAATTTTAGTTTTGTTTTCACTGGTTTTCTTTATGAATTGTTCAAATAATGAATTAAGAAACAACTTTGTAGAAGAAAATTATACAAAAGAAGAGCTAACCATCAAAATGAGAGATGGTATTAATTTACACACAACAGTATACGCTCCTAAAGATAAGAGTGTTTCATATCCCATCCTTTTAATGAGAACCCCTTACAGTTGCAGCCCATATGGTAAGGGAAAAATGAAAACTAGCATAGGTCCAAACATAAATTTAATGAAAGAAGGGAATATTGTGGTGTATCAAGATGTAAGAGGACGTTGGATGAGTGAAGGTGTTTATGACAATATGCGTGCCTACATACCAAATAAAAAAGAGGATGAAAGCGACGAAGCTTCAGACACTTATGACACCATAGATTGGTTGGTTAAAAATATAGATAACAATAACGGAAACGTGGGTACATGGGGAATATCCTACCCAGGTCATTACTCAACTGTCTCCACAATTGATGCACACCCTGCATTAAAAGCGGCTTCGCCTCAAGCTTGTATTGGAGATTTCTTTTTTGATGATTTTCGTCATAATGGTGCTTTTTTATTAAGTTATTTTAGAGCAATTTCTTTATTTGGAAAGTATAAGGATACACCTACAGATACTGCTTGGTATTCTTTTCCAAAAATGAATACACAAGATCAATATCAATTTTTTCTAGATGCTGGACCATTAAAAAATTTGAATACGTATTTTCAATATGAAACTCTAGATTCTAAAGGACCACAAAATCCGAATAGAAAAGATGATTTTTTCTGGAAAGAAATTTCAGAACATCCTAATTACGACTCTGTATGGCAAAGCAAAGGAATTATTCAACATCTAGACAAAGTTCCTGCTACAGTGGCAACAATGATTGTGGGCGGATGGTTTGATGCTGAAGACTTGTATGGTCCTTTAGAAACATATAAAGGAATTGAAAAACATGGTAAAGACAATTATAACACAATGGTTTTTGGCCCGTGGGATCATGGCGCATGGGCAAGAAGACGTGGGCAAAATATTGTAGGAAACTATTACTTTGGAGATTCTATTTCAGAGTTTTTTCAAGATACTATAGAAACTAAGTTCTTTAATCATTTCTTGAAAGGGAAAGGGGATAAAAACTCTGGATTACCAGAAGCATACGTCTATGATTCTGGAAGAAAAGAATGGAAATCGTATGATGCTTGGCCTCCAAAAAATGTGGTGAAAGAAAATTGGTTTTTATCTGAAAATAGTAGATTAAGCATCCTTCCACCTGTTCATAAAAGTTATATCAAACCAATTAAATTTATTAGTGATGTAAAAAGACCCGTTCCGTATTCTGAAGATATTAAAACCGTATTTACTCCAAGAAAATACATGACGGACGATCAACGTTTTGCAGCAAGAAGACCTGATGTTTTGGTTTATGAAACTGAAATTTTAACTGATGACTTTACGTTAGCAGGTGATATTTTAGCAAAATTAAAGGTTGCTACAACAGGAACTGCAGCAGATTGGATTGTAAAAGTAATAGACGTACACCCAGCAGATACTGAAGACAACAAGAATAATAAAAAATTTCAAAATCATTTAAAAATGAGTAATTATCATTTAATGGTGCGAAGTGAAGTGATGCGAGGAAGATTTAGAAATGATTTTAGTAAACCAGAGCCCTTCTTAGCAAACAAGAAAACAGCAGTAAATATTAAATTACAAGATGTATTCCACACATTTAAAAAAGGACATAAATTACAGATTCAAATACAAAGTACTTGGTTTCCTTTGATTGATTTAAACCCTCAGACCTATGTCGATAATATTTTTGATGCAGAAGCTACAGATTTTAAAACTCAAACCCATACTGTTTTTACAGATTCTACTATTGAATTTACCATATTAGAAAACTAAAAAAGGCAAAATAAACTTATGAAAAGATTAATTCAACTCACTATATTTTTAACCGTATTTTTTGTAAAAAGTCAAGAAAAAGCAGTTCCTGTTTTTAAAGATGGTGAAGCTCAGATTGTAGAAGCATTTAAAAATCCTAAAGATTGGTTACGTCATGATTTATGGGTCGTTACTGATTTTGATACTGATGGAGATGGAAAAATGGATAGAATGCATGTAGCTGTAACAAGACCCATTCAAACAGAAACTCAAGGTTTAAAATTACCAATCATATATGTTACAAGCCCATATTTTGCTGGAGTTGCACCGGAGACTGAGGGTGCTTTTTGGAATGTTAAACACGAGATAGGAGAAGAAGTGGAAGGGATTGTTCATCCAGAAGTAACAAGAAGAGGTAAAAGGCCTATTATTTCAAATTCTCATATTAGAAAATGGGTGCCTAGAGGGTATATCGTAGTTCATTCGTCTTCTCCCGGAACTGGGCTTTCTCAGGGAGCACCAACTGTTGGTGGACAAAATGAATCTTTGGCCCCTAAAGCAGTTATAGATTGGCTATGTGGAAGAACCATAGGATATACAGAACCATATGGAGACAAGACAGTCTCGGCATATTGGTCTACTGGAAAGGTTGGTATGACAGGAACTTCCTACAACGGAACACTTCCTTTAGCAGCAGCCACAACAGGTGTAAAAGGGTTAGAAGCTATAATACCAATTGCTCCAAACACTTCGTATTATCATTATTATAGGTCAAACGGACTCGTTCGCTCTCCAGGAGGCTACCTTGGAGAAGACATTGATGTGTTGTATGATTTTATTCATAGTGGTGACGTAACTAAACGTGCCTTCAACAATAGAACAGTTAGAGATACTGAAATGAAAAACGGAATGGATAGAATTACTGGTGATTACAATGATTTTTGGTCAGGGAGAGACTATCTTAACCAAATGAAACCTATGAAAGCAGCCTTGCTAATGGCCCATGGGTTTAATGATTGGAATGTGATGCCAGAACATAGCTATCGCATTTCAAAAAGAGCCAAAGAAATGGGAATACCCACACAGATTTACTATCATCAAAATGGACATGGAGGACCTCCTCCAATGAAAATGATGAATCGATGGTTCAGTAAATACTTACACGGAATAGAAAACGGTGTGGAAAATGACCCCAAAGCTTGGATTGTAAGAGAAAATGACAAACAACAAAACCCTACTCCATATGTTGCATATCCCAACCCCGAAGCAACTCAAGTAACCTTGTATTTAACATCAAATGACGTGAAGTATGGGCGATTGTCACTAGATAAATCTGAACGAGAAGAACAAGAAACTTTTTCAGATAATGCCTCTATCTCTGCAACATCTCTTGTGCAATCTAATGTATCACAGCACAGGTTATTATATGTAACAGATATTTTAAAAGAGGATCTTCATATCTCAGGGGTACCCAATATAAGCGTTAAGGCTTCCAGTTCAAAGGCAGCAGTAAATTTTTCTGTTTATTTGGTATCGCTTCCTTGGAATAAAAATAAAGGAACAAAAATAACTGATAATATAATTACTAGAGGATGGGCAGATCTTCAAAATCATACTTCTTTATCAAAAAGCGCCCCTCTTGTACCTGGTAAATTTTACTCAATGAAATTTGACCTACAACCAGATGATCAAATCATAAAAAAAGGACAACAGATAGGCTTAATGTTATTTTCTAGTGATTCTGAATATACAATATCCCCTAAACCAGGAACTGAACTGACCATTGATTTAAGAAAGACAAGGATTAGTCTTCCTGTAGTAGGTGGAAAAAATGCTTTTAAAAAAGCAATTGATTAATTTTAATCATGAATTCAACAGAACTTGCATTATTGCTAAATAATGATTCAGATAAAATTACCAGAATAGGAGAAATTATAGGTAAAAAAATAGCAATCAGAGACAACTTTGAAGATCTAAATGAATTTGAGAAAATTTTTATTTACATAGATATTTTTGAAAATCATACTACCGATGGAGGGTTTAAAACGTTTTTTTGGGACTCTGCAGGGCAATTTTCTCATGAAATATTAGAAGCCTACGAAAGAATAGGAGCTCATAAAACTGCTTCAATCATTTATGATTCTTTTTTATTATTTAATGAAATTCCTATTCCTAAAGATCTAGACTTAAGAAGAAAAATCCTTTCAAACTTTAAACAAGACCTATGGAATACTCTAGATCAGGAATTTTATAATTGTAATGATAATATAGTACTTTTGATATTAGAGTTTATCAGAGAAAACAGTAACCATTTTGATTAATTTACTTAGTAAACCTCTCAACATCTTTACATTAGGATTATGAAATACATTTTAATATTATTATTTTCATTGTTGTTTATGTCCTGTAATTCAAAGGATAAGAGACCTTTAATAGGCAAAACGATGTATCAACAAAAATTAAATTCAGTTTTTAAGGATGCTTCAAAATCACCTCTAAAAAATAAAGATTTAAAAAGCTTCAAAGGATTAGACTTTTTCCCTGAAGACTCATCATATATCATAACAGCTGTACTTAAAAAAACACCTGATAGCCCTTTTTTAGGAATGGCTACCAATACTGATGAGGAATCTTATTACAGAGAATTCGGGATTTTAACTTTTACACTGAAGGAAAAAGAAATGGTATTGACATTATATCAAAGTCTTGAAGAATCTGAAAATCCAATTTTTGAAGACTATTTATTTCTTCCATTTACTGATGAAACTAGTGGTGGAGATTCGTATGGTGGTGGACGTTATATGGATGTCTTTAAAAGTAATATAAGTACTAATGGAACCATTGAATTAAACTTCAATAACACCTACAATCCTTATTGTGCCTACAATGATGTTTATTCTTGCCCATTAACTCCAAGAAACAATCATCTTAATTTAAAGATCATGGCTGGGGTTAAAGATTTTAAAAAATAATTTTTTTATTTTAATGCTGTATCTTGAAATTAAGATAGCATTCTAGACAAATACATTCCCGCAAAAACAGCCAAAAAAGCTATTATAAAACTTGCAAAGGTATAGAGGGCGAAAGATATAAAATCTCCACTTTTAAAAAGGACATGATTTTCGTAAGCAAATGTTGAAAAAGTAGTAAAACCACCACAAAAACCAGTGGCTAAAAACAATGTTTGATTTTCTGTTAGTGTATTGTTTTTTACAGCAAATCCTATAATAATTCCAATAAGCAGACTTCCTAAAATATTTGCAGTAAATGTTCCTAGCGGAAAACTAGACGCTGGATTATTTAAATACCTACTAATAATATACCTAAGAACACTCCCAAAACCTCCACCTATAAATACGAAAAACAACTGTCTCATATTGATTATAAATTTATTTCATCGATATCATTCCAGTTCCATTTTCCTGTAACGGTACCTTTACTAAGTGTCATAACTCCAGGATTGGCTCTAATCATAGTTTTTAATGTAGTTTCGTCACAAAACAAAAAATTGAATGGTAAATCATAATTATTTTGGATAAGAATTAAATCGTCTTCAAAAGAAGCAGAAACACCATATACATTGTATCCTTTTTGAACTGCTTTATCAGCTATTTTTTTTATTCCTACAAAACCTTTATCGTAAGACTTAGAGGCATTATAAACAATAACTAGCATCACTTTATCCATCGCTAAAATTTCAGGTGCTAAATCATTTTGAGTATCCTCTAACATGAAATCATGAACTGGTGGAACGCTTCCATCTTCAGGATACTTCATGCCTTCTTTAATGTTTTTACCAACAGCATATGCTCTAAAATCTATAATGGGTAAGTGGTTTAATACATAGTATGTTGTATACGAGAAACCAACTAAAGCAACTAAAATTAAAAAAGCATTTAGTTTCTTTGGAAAAATTTCTCTGACATTTTGTACTCTAAACAATAACAATAATATGAGTCCTATTAAGACTACATTTTTCCAGAATGTTTCCCAAGGTGTCAACTTAATAGCATCTCCAAAACATCCACAATCAGTGACTTTGTTGTAATAAGCAGAATACCAAGTTAAAAATAAAAACAAAGTAGTGATTCCTAGTAAACTCCAAATAGTTCTTTTAGACTTATAGCCAAGGAGTAACGATACTCCTAACATAATTTCTACAATAATCAATACAATTGAAAAAGGAAGAGCATAAGGAATCAAAAATTCTAAATTTAATACACTTTCTCCAAAATATTCCTCAAACTTATATTGGGACCCTATGGGATCAACCAATTTCACAAAGCCAGAAAAAATAAACATGGCTCCAACAAATATTCTAGTAAGATGAACTATTAATCTTATAAACATGAAACTAAATTTTAATTAATCATATTATTCATTTAAATGAATCATTGCAAAAACCGCATAATTTATCATGTCTTGATAATTAGCGTCAATACCTTCAGAAACGAGAGTTTTTCCTTCATTGTCCTCTATCTGTTTAACACGTAATAACTTTTGAATAATTAAGTCTGTTAGGGAACTCACTCTCATATCTCTCCAAGCCTCACCGTAATCATGGTTCTTATTTTCCATGAGTTCTTTGGTGATAGTCATATGTTTATTATATAATTCTGTGGCTTCTTCTGATGATAAATCAGGATTTTCAACAACTCCAAGCTCTAATTGAATTAAAGCCATAATAGAATAATTAATAATCCCTATAAATTCAGATTTTTCACCCTCATCTACTTTACGAACATCATTTTCTTGAAGCTGACGAATTCGCTGCGCTTTAATAAAAATTTGATCTGTTAACGATGGTAAACGTAAGATTCTCCATGCAGAACCGTAATCACTCATTTTTTTTGTGAAGAGATTTCTACATTGCTCAACAACACTATCGTATTGGTTAGAAGTATTCGGCATAAACAATATTAATTTCCGTAAATTTCGTTCAAATTTTATGAACTAAAAAATCTATCTAAGTTTTATGAAAAAAATTGTTGTTTTTTGTGGCTCTAGCCTAGGATTTAATCCTATTTATAAAAATGCTGCTGTTGAACTTGGCAATTACTTTGTTAACAATGACATTACCTTAATATATGGTGGGGGGAAAATTGGGATGATGGGTGTATTATCGGAAACAATTTTAAAAAAAGGAGGGAATGTAATTGGAATTATTCCTAGTCTTTTAAAAAAAGAAGAGGTTGTAAATAAAAATGTATCTGAATTAATTGTTACAAAAACAATGAGTGAGAGAAAGGTAATGATGAGTAAACTTGCAGACGGCTACATATCTTTACCTGGTGGTTTTGGTACATTGGATGAACTTTTTGAAGGATTAACTTTAGGTCAATTACACATAGAACAAAAACCAAATGGAATTTTAAATATAAATGGATTTTTTGACCATACAGTTAAACAGTTAGATCATATGGTTACAGAAGGATATTTAAAAAAGGAAAATAAAGAAATGCTGTTAGTTGGAACTAACGTTAGTGAATTGATGTTAAAAATGGATTCTTATACTGCACCAAAAAAATCAGCTGTAATTAATAAAGTAATTAAACATGACCATTAATTGTAAAGGAGAATTAATAGATTTTTCTTCACCCAAAGTGATGGGAGTTTTAAATATAACTCCTGATTCTTTTTATGATGGAGGACGCTTCACAAATGAGAAAGAAATTCTTTACCAAACTGAAAAAATGCTCACTGAAGGGGCAACATTTATTGATGTTGGTGCTTATTCCTCAAAACCAGGTGCTACTCATATTTCTGAAGATGAGGAATTGAAAAGAATAATTCCTGCGATTACAGCAATCCTTAAAGAATTTCCAAAAACTATAATTTCTGTTGACACCTTCAGGAGCAATGTAGCCAAAGAGACTATAGCTAATGGGGCTGCTTTAATAAATGATATTTCAGGAGGTACATTAGATGAAAGAATGTTTGAGACTGTTGCTATGTTACAGGTTCCATACATCTTAATGCATATGAAGGGAACCCCTCAAAACATGCAAAAAAACCCCACTTATGAGAACATTACTACAGAATTAATTTCTTTTTTTGCCAATCAAATTTTCAAATTACATCAACTTCAAATTAAAGATATGGTGATTGATGTTGGCTTCGGATTTGGAAAAACCATAGAACACAACTATGAACTATTAAAAAACTTAAAACTCTTTAAAAATTTGGATGTTCCTATTTTAGCAGGTGTCTCGAGAAAATCAATGCTTTATAAACCTCTTGGTCTATCACCAAAGGAAGTACTAAATGCAACTACAAGTGCTAACACAATAGCTTTACTTAATGGAGCAAATATCTTGCGAGTTCATGATGTTAAGGAAGCTGTTGAAGCAATAAACATTGTGAATCTACTTAACTAATTTTGTACATTTACAAAAACACAAAAGCTATATGTTAGATTTTCTTGACTTTTCTTTTTTAGATGCTCTAGATATTCTCCTAGTAGCGATACTAATTTACTACACATATAAATTATTAAAGGGAACTGTTGCTATCAATATATTTTTAGGAATTGCATTTATTTTTCTTATATGGAAAATAACTCAAATCTTAAAAATGGAAATGTTAAGTAACATATTAGGCTACCTTTTAAGCGGGGGTGTAATTGCCTTAATTATTGTTTTTCAACAAGAAATTAGAAAGTTTTTATTAATGATAGGAACTACTAATATGGCATCTAGAACAAATTTCCTAAAACAACTTAAGTTTTTAAAATCTGAAATTGCACTTGAAACAAATGTAGAAACTCTTTTGAATGCTTGTAAAAAAATGTCTAAAACTAACACTGGAGCACTTATTGTTTTGGAGCGAACTAATAGTTTAGACTTTTTAATAACAACAGGTGATCCAATGAATGCTGAAATGAATCAAGTCTTATTAGAAAGTATTTTTTACAAAAACAGCCCATTACATGATGGTGCTACTATCATACGAGATAATTTTGTTGTGGCTACAAGAATAGTATTACCAGTCTCAGACAGTATTAATATCCCTTCTCGTTTTGGCCTAAGGCATAAAGCTGCTTTTGGTATTTCAGAAAAAACTGATGCAGTTTGTCTATTAGTTTCTGAAGAAACAGGAGAGATTTCTTACATCAAAGATGGAAGTTTTGTATTGTATGAGAATTATGATGAATTGCTTGTTAAATTGAGAAACGATATTCAGTAATAAACGATTAAGAAATAAGTTCCAAACTAAATTGCTTATCGTAAAGATTTTTATAATACCCCTCTTTTTTGTTTAGCAATTCTTTGTGTGTTCCTTCCTCTACAAGAATACCTTTATCTAACACAATAATTTTATCTGCTTTTTTAATAGTAGCCAATCTATGAGCAATTATTATAGAAGTTCTATCTTTAGTAATGGTGTCTGTAGCATATTGAATCATTTGCTCTGCATGAGAATCTACCGAGGAGGTGGCTTCATCTAAAATTAGTATTCTAGGACGGCTAACATAAGCTCTTAGAAAAGCTATTAATTGCCTTTGCCCAGAGGAAAGCATAGCACCTCTTTCTTTAACATTATAGTGGTAATTACCTGGAAGTGTCATGATGAAATTATGAATTCCAATCTTTTTTGAGGCCTCAATCACCTCTTCTAAAGTAATCTTGGGGTTCTTTAGGGTAATGTTGTTGAAGATAGAGTCTGAAAATAAAAACACGTCTTGTAAAACAATAGCTATTTGATTTCTTAGAGAAGCTAATTCATAGTCTTCCACTGGAATAGTATCTACAGATATTGTACCACTATCTATTTCATAAAAACGATTAATTAAATTTATAATAGTAGATTTTCCAGCACCCGTTGCGCCAACAATAGCCACAGTTTGTCCTTGGTAAACTTTGAAGGAAATTCCTTTCAAAACTTCTTCACCTTCTATATAACTAAATCGCACCTTATTAAAGTTTAAATCTCCTTTAATATTGGATGCCTCTATACTTCCCTCTTTACTAATAAAACTTTTTGTGTCTATAACCTTGAATACGCGTTCTCCAGATACAATACCCATTTGTAGTTGGTTGAACTTATCGGCAATTTGACGAAGAGGTCTAAATAACATTTGTGACATTTTTATAAAAGCTATAACAGCTCCTAATGTTGTAAAGCTCTCCAAGATTTGATATCCACCATACCAAACAATTAAACCAATAGCAATGGATGAAACAATTTCCGCAATTGGAAAGAAGATAGAATAATACCAAACTGTTTTTACATGTGCTTTTTTATGCTTGTTGTTTATTTCTTTAAAATTATTGTATTCTATTTGCTCTCTAGTAAATAATTGAAGAATTTTCATTCCTGTGACTCTTTCTTGAACAAATCCATTTAAGTTGGCAACCTCATTTCTAACATCTTGAAATGTTGCTTTAATCGCTACTTGAAAAATTATTGTGGCGTAGACTAAAATTGGCAACACTGATAATGCAACTAATGCTAAACGCCAATTCATCACAAACATGACTACAATAACCACAAGCATTTTTAAAATATCACTAACAATCATAAAAACTCCTTGTGTGAAAAAGTTAGCAATGGTTTCAATATCTGAAACTACTCTAGTAACTAATCGACCCACTGAAGTAGTGTCAAAATAAGACATTTTAAAGCTTTGGATATTTCTAAATACTTTTGCTCTAATGTCTCTAATGATGTGTTGACCTACCCAATTGGCATAATAGATAAATAAAAATTGCAAAATTACCTCTGCAAACACTATCGCAGACAAGATTTGAATATAAAATGTTAATTGTTTAATATCCTGATTATTCACAAAATCATTAACTGTAATACCAACTATGTAAGGATTTACGGCTGATACAAGAGCTAGCGTGATCGTGGATATAGCAGCGATAAAGAACCTGAACTTATAGGCTTTAGCATAACTCATTAATCTTAAAAAGATTTTTATATCAAATGCATTTCCTGATACTTTTTCAGACATCTATATCTATATTTTTTATTTTGTGATTATAAGGGCTTAACGCTAATATTTTAAGTTAAATACATTAATAATTAACTTCTGTTAAAAATAATCCTTTAGCGGGAACAGACAAGCCAGCTTCGCTTCTCTTTTTACTTTCAATAATATTTCTAAAGTCATCTACTGATTTTTTTTCTAAACCAACATCTAGTAAAGTTCCAACTATAGCACGTACCATATTTCTGAGAAATCTATTCGCTTTAATATGAAAAACTAATTGATTTCCTTCTAACTTCCAAACTGCCTTCATAATGGTACAATTGAAGGTTTTTACATCTGTTTTTACTTTAGAAAAACTTTCAAAATCTTGATATTGAAATAAAATTTCAGCAGCTTCATTCATTTTCTCTAACTGAATTTGTTTTTGATGAATTTGCCAAGTAGTCTCTAATAAAAAAGGGTCTCTACCTATTAAAATTCTGTACTCATAACTTCTACTAATGGCATCAAAACGAGCATGCTTATTTTCTAAAACTTCTTCAATAGAATTAATAACTATGTCATTTGGCAAAACTGTATTTAACTTATGAATGTGTTCATCAGTTAACGCTTTCAAAGTATCTACATGAGCAAACATTTGGCTTGCATGCACACCTGCATCAGTTCTTCCAGCACCAACAATCTGAATAGTTTCTTGAAGAATAGTTTCCAGTGCCTTAGTTATTTCTTCTTGCACAGAGTTTACATCTGGTTGAATTTGCCAGCCATGATAATTTGTTCCTTTATATGACAGTTCTATGAAATATCTCAAAAAAAATGGTGTTATAAGAAGATTTAAAATTACGAAATTTATTTTGTTATTTGTACTTTCGTTTGGTGAAGAAAATCTTACTACTCTCAGACACCCATAGTTTTATTGATGATCAAATTTTAAAGTTTGTTAAACAAGCTGATGAAGTTTGGCATGCAGGTGATATCGGAAATTTAGAAGTCACAGACACCATTAACAAGCTAAAACCATTGAGAGCAGTATATGGAAACATCGACGGAAAAGATGCGCGTACTCAATTTCCTTTAGACAATAAGTTTAGAGTTGAAGAAACTACCGTTTGGATGACTCACATCGGAGGATATCCAAACAAATACCATCAAAGAGTTCGAGAGGAACTTAAAAAAATAAAACCTAATATTTTTATTAGTGGGCATTCCCATATTTTAAAAGTTCAGTATGATAAAAAACTGAATCTTTTACATTTAAATCCTGGAGCAGCTGGTAAATACGGGTTTCATACCATTAGAACAATGCTTCGTTTTGAACTTAATGAAGGTGAAATTAAAAACTTAGAAATAATAGAATTGGCTAAGAAAAGCTGAGTGATTCTTTCTTAACAACAGGCAGTTCTATAGTAATGGATGTTCCAGAATTATTTTCTGATTCTATTTTAAATTGTCCCTTCATCATATGAATTCTAGCATCTATTTGATTAATTCCTAACCCATTTTTTTTCATCGCTGATTGTTTATCAAATCCTTTTCCATTATCCTTGATATAAATTTTTATTTTATCATCGTTATCCTCAAGGTATATACTCGTAATTGATGCCTCACTGTGTTTAATTGTATTATTAACAAGCTCCTGAATAATATTATGTAATTTAATCTCAAAATCTTGATCGTATCTTTTTATATTTTTAGTTTTATATTCAATGTCTAATTGTGAATTTGAATATTTTTCGGCCATATCTTTAATTGCATAAGCCAAACCAAATTTTAATAAAACTGACGAAACCAATGTGTGTGAGAGGTTTCTAATTTTATGGGAAGCTTCGTGAATGATATTTTGAGATTTTTCTACCTCTACTGGAATTGGACCTTTATATAATTTTTTAAAAGCCTGTAAATGTAAATTTGCAGAGGATAACAAAGCACTGACGCTATCGTGAAGCGTTTCTGCAATTTGTTTACGTTCTGTTTCTTTTCCGTCTAAAGTGGCATTTAAAATTCTAATTTGAGATTCGATTCTTACTTTTTCAATTTTTTGTTGTTGTGCTAACTCTTGTTTAGATAATTGTAAGCTAAGATTCCTTTGACGAAGTTTGTACTGATTTAAAAAAAAAGCCAACAATAAAATTATAGCAAAAAAACTAATACCAATAAGCAATGTCAAATTTTCTGCTTTTTGTTTTTGAATTTTTCCTTCTTTTCTAACCACATCTACATTATACTCACTGGTGATACGTTTTATATTTTGGGTCATTTCATCATCTCTCAGACCAGTCTGCATATCATAGGAAATCTCTTGATAATCATAGGCTTCATATTCTTTTAAATTGCGCATTGCCCAAGCCAAATTATAATATAAGTCTGCTTTCAATCTAATAGCTATGACAGAAGTATCTCTTCTAATAAGCTTTAACCCCTTTAAATAAGTTTTTTTAGACTTTAAAAAATCACCTTGAAATAAATACACACTGGCTAAATTATTTATGGCACCTGCTTGACTAATGAAATTATTTCTTTTTTCATGAACTTCAATAGCTCTTTCAGATAATTCAATAGCTTTCTCATAATGATTTAACATTGTGGTATCTTTTTGATAAATACCTGCTAAGTTCGTATACGAAGAGGCTTGCAATCCTAATACTTCACCAGCCAAAGAATTTATCTCAGCCAATTTATTATAATAAAAAATAGCACTGTCATTCATTTTTAACAACTGATATTCAGCACCTAGCCTCAATAAATTTTCTGCATAATCTCTATTATTAAAACTATCAAACTCTTTATTATATAAAGGGTTTAATGAAATTAATCTGAGAGATTTTTTGTAAAAAACTACCGCTTTCTTGTGTTCTTTATTCTGTCTGTAAATTTTAGCAATTAAATTGGTAACGAGGTAATGGGTTTTTGTATGGTTGTTATTCTTAGTTTGTTCATACAAAGCAAAAGCCAGCCTTAAGCCTTCTACATACTTTTTATTGTTGTAAAAAGTTGTAGCCTCTTTTAACTTCTGATTTGTAATGGAATCTTTTCCTTGAATAGATAAAAAAGAAACATCCCAAATGGAGGCTTCTTTTTTAATAACTTTGACACTTACAGCAGCCATCAAAGAAAAAATTAACGTTGATAATAGATAAATTTTTAGAAAAAAATTCATTTTATATTATTGGTAAATTAGTATTACTTAATTCATTTGGGTAGAGTTAATCAACCCAAATCCTTGGCTTATCCTTAGAACCTGTAGTAGACCTCCCATCTTCTGAAGGATAATAATTTCTAAAGAGTATTTGTAAATTTTCTCCTTCTTCTCTGTTAAAAGTTACAGTATAGTCTGTTTGTGTTCCAGCACCAGGCTCTAGATGAATCATATATTCTCCACTAGCTTCATCTTGCGTAAAATCTACTTCAATAGATGCATCTACTGTAAAATTTAAATCGTAGGTGTTATCTCCATTATCAACAACACTGTATGATGTTAAGTGGTCTTCCTCTTCTGTTTTTGAAAATTGGATTTCTTTATCAAAAATTGTTAATTTAGAAGTTCGGCTAGTAATGGTATTGTTAAGATTTACTGAGAAACGATCATCTGAACCAGTAGACATTGTTTCTGATATATTTTGTTCTGAAGCACCAGTGTCACTATAAAGATCTATGGCTAAACTATTTGCTTTATGGTTACTAGTAATTGATGAAGCAACGTTATTATTGGTCTCTAAATCCATAGTATAAGCTCCAGAGGCATCTCTACTTAAGACAACTTTACCAAATAATTCTGAACTTGGTTCTTCTAAGAAAGTAGTTTCTTCTTTTGAACATGATGAAAAAATAAGAGTTGTAATTATAGCAAAAATTGATAAGGGTAAATTTTTCATGATATTGATTTTTAGGGTTTTATTAATTTATTTTTAATTTTTTATGATTTTGATTTGTATGAGTATAAATAAGGAGTTGAAGATTAGTGATAATACAGACCTTATTTATATGATATTATTTTTGACCGCATACATAGCAAGGCCAATTGAATTCTTAACATTTGTTTTTTTGAGTAAACTTTTCCTATAAGTATCTACTGTACTCTGGCTTATATTTAAAATTCCTGCAATTTCAGGAGAACTATATTCATCAGTAATTAATTTTAACACTTCTAATTCTCTTGGTGTTAAACTATTTAAAATAGTACTTTCAGGTCTTTTTCCTGATGTTACATTTTTACCTGTGTAAAGTTTTATTAAATTATTCTTTATGGTATCGCTGAAGTACTGATCACCATGATAAACAGCGTTAATAGCCTCTATAATGTGCAAACCTGCACTACTTTTAGAAAGAAACCCATTAGCTCCAAGGTTTATCATCTCTTGTACTAATTTGACGTCATCATAACTGGATAGAATAATGACTTTTTGAGTAATTTTTTTTTGTTTAAAAAATTTTAAAACTTCAATGCCATCATATTCTGGCATATTAATGTCTAAGATTAAAATATCTGCGCTATTGGATTCTATCCATTCAATGACTTGTTTTCCAGTCAAGGAATAACCCTCAACTTCAATGGATTCATCGGTATTAATAACAGCAATAATTCCCTCAATGAGAATTTTATGGTCATCAGCTATATGAACTCTAATTATATTTTTCATTTTTTTCAAATTTACAGGGGTTTATAATGTTTTACAATACCCTAAATTAATGAAAATATATAATCCACATAAATGGGTGGAAGAATATTTTTTTAACCGATGTAAAAATTGTGAAAGCGTGATAAAAAAAAACCAGAGTCAAGACTCTGGTTTATCGCATTTAATATAACTAAAGTTATAGGTCTATCGAAGTCTATCAACAGATTTTACGAGATCTTCATCCTTCTTGATTGCTTTATTAGCTAAAAAAGCAAATAAAATAACAACAATAGGTAAAAACATCCCAATACCTTTCTCAGAAGAAACTTCTCCAGGTATAGTTAGAGATAGATAAATCAATATTCCTAATAAAAAGAGATTGATCAAAATAATAATACGTCCAAGCACAAATTGTAACTGTCTTTTTTTAAATTTAAAAATTGCAATTGATGCAATTAATGCTGATAAGAAGAAAAATACAGGAACTAATTTGGATAAGAGAGATAACTCAGAAAATAAATCTAATGCAAAAACTTCTTTATTAGAATTTTCCCATAGTTTGAACACAAAAGGAAGCATCGCTGAAAGAACAACTACTATTGTAAGGTAAATTGACTGTATTCTCTGTATCATCTATTATAAACGTAGTACAAAATTATCATTTATTTTTTTTAAAAAGAAACATAAACATATAAAATAATTGTATATATTTGCTGTAAGACAACTACACTAAATACTAATTGTATAGTACTTTATACAATATTTATAAAATCAAAAAAACTTAACAAATTCTTACACAAATTAAGAATATTAACTTAACTAAATATTTATGTTCGAAATTTCTGAACTAAAAGCAAAAACACTTGCTGAATTACAGCAAATTGCAAAATCTATTGGCTTAACTAAAACTAGTCAATTAAAAAAATTAGATCTCGTATACCAAATCTTAGATATACAAGCAGCAACTCCAATTAAAGAAGAAAAAAGGTCTGAAAACCCAAAACCAAGGGAGAATAAACCTAAAAGAAAAAGAGTTGTAAAAAAAATTGTGCCTGAGGAAAGTATCACTAAAGATGTAGTAAAACCAACTACTGAAGTTGTAGAAAAAAAATCTACACAAGATTCAGATATTTCTAAAGAAAAACAGCAAAAAAAACCTGTTCAAAAAATAGATGAGTCAGAAAAAAAGGATTCTACTCATAATACAGTTGACAAGAATTCTTCAAACGAGGATAAATCTCCTCAGAATAAGGCAAAACCTGTTCACAAAAAACAAAAACCACATCACAACAATAATAGAAACCAAAAAAATCAAAACCAACGCAATTCAAATAATGGGAACAAATATAAAGATCCTGACTTTGAATTTGATGGAATTATTGAAAGTGAGGGGGTATTAGAGATGATGCCAGATGGATATGGTTTTTTACGATCTTCAGACTATAATTATTTATCATCTCCCGACGATATCTATGTATCTCAATCTCAAATAAAATTATTTGGTTTAAAAACTGGAGATACAGTAAGGGGAAATGTGAGACCTCCAAAAGAAGGTGAAAAATACTTTCCTTTAATTAGAGTCTCTAAAATTAACGGATTAAATCCAAATATTGTAAGGGACCGTGTTTCGTTTGAACACTTAACTCCCTTATTCCCTGAACAAAAATTTAATTTAGCTGAAAAGGGGAGCTCTTTATCAACTAGAATTATTGATTTATTTTCTCCAATAGGAAAAGGGCAACGTGGTATGATTGTAGCACAACCAAAAACGGGTAAAACAATGTTATTAAAAGACGTTGCTAATGCTATTGCCGCCAATCACCCCGAGGTTTATCAAATTGTTTTATTAATTGATGAACGTCCAGAAGAGGTAACGGATATGCAACGTAGCGTTCGTGGAGAGGTTGTAGCCTCAACTTTTGATGAACCAGCTGATAAACATGTTAAAGTTGCTAATATTGTATTAGAAAAAGCCAAACGTTTAGTTGAATGCGGTCATGATGTAGTCATCCTATTAGATTCTATTACACGTCTTGCTAGGGCCTACAATACAGTTGCTCCTGCGTCTGGTAAAATATTATCTGGTGGTATAGATGCCAACGCGTTACACAAGCCAAAACGTTTTTTTGGTGCTGCAAGAAATATTGAGAATGGAGGTTCGTTAACAATCATTGCTACAGCACTTACAGAAACTGGTTCTAAAATGGATGAAGTTATATTTGAAGAATTTAAAGGTACCGGTAATATGGAATTACAGTTGGATAGAAACATTTCTAACAGAAGAATTTATCCTGCAATAGATCTTATTAAGTCCAGTACACGTAGAGATGATCTTTTATTAGATTCTAAAAATGTTCAACGTATGTGGGTATTAAGAAAATACTTAGCAGACATGAACCCAATTGAAGCTATGGAATTCATTAATGATAAGGTTAAATTCTCAAAAAACAATGAAGAGTTTTTGATCTCTATGAATGGTTAAACAACATATATATAACAAAAAAAACCGCTACACTGTAGCGGTTTTTTTATGGTAATTAGTAAAATATCTTGTTATTGTACACCATGAAATGCAGCCCTGTTATCTTGAACATCTGATGTTTTCTTTAGAGCATTAAAAATCGTTGGTACTTTATTTTTTCTTTCTTGAGCTAAACGTTGTCTGTAAGCGTCATAGTTTGGCAAACTAGTAGCTTTTTCTTTTTTAGACAATACAAAGGCAAACACACCTTTATTACCTACAACTTTAGTATACAGTTGGTTTTCTTTAGCATAATACATAGCTCCTATAACTTTAGGTTCTGACCCTACTCCTGTTATAGATGGTGATTTTAATGACGTATTGTCTATATTAATTAAAGAAACATTGTTCGCAGTTGCAATATCACTTAACGACGCTCCAGTCATTTTTTCTTTAATGATAGCAGCTTTTTTCTCATTTAATAATGTAGGTCTAAGTCTATTAATTGCTTTTGAAGCACTTACTAAACCTTTTTCTGTTTTATTCGTTAACATCGCAACCACATAACCATTATCAACATCAAATCTTTGTATAGATCCAACTTTATTATCACTACCAAAGGCCCATGTTATCATTTGTCTTTGTGTTTCTAAAATGCCAGGTACCCTTTCGTCCATAATCCTTAAACCAACTGCTGGCTTAGATTGATATGAATTCTCTTTTACAACATCATAAAAGTTTTTACCATTAGAAGAGATTTCTAAAGCAAATTTCTCAGCATTTAAAAACGCAGTATTTTCTGTTTCCTGAGAGGCAATGATTTCTCTTCCAAAAGTAACCATCTTTACTCCTTTTTGTCTATTTTTTTGGTCGTCAATTCTAATGACATGAAAACCAAATTTAGACTTTACAACACCTACTTTACCTTTTTTGTTTTCAAACATAAAAGCTGCTAAATCAGCATCAAATCCTGGAGAATTATATGAAATATCGTGGGTTACCCATCCAATATCACCACCTTTATCTTTACTAGCATCTGTATTAATTACACTTGCTATCTCAGAGAATTTATTTTTACTTCTTCTTACCAATTTATAAATACTGTCTATTGAGGCTTTTGCTTGTTCTTCTGTTTTTGTAGTAGTTTGTGTAGCTCCTTGAGAACCTAGAAAAGGCATAAAAATACCACTTGCCTTTACTGAGTCTGGTCTAGAAAAAACATCAGTTATTTTAGATATTTTGTAGTAATTTCCATCTACATAGGGTCCATAAGTAGTATTAACTTTGCCTTTCATTACTTCTTCAGAAATTGCTTTTGGCAATTTATCTTTCATGTAATACGACTCCTGTACAGGAATATCTGAACTGTTTTCTTCAAAAAAGATAGCATAATCTGTTGAATTTTTTAATCCTTGAATTACAATCTCTTGAGCTGTTGCCTTATTAATGTCTTTTCTGTCTTCTAAAAAACTTGCAACGCTGTTTTTAATATCCTCTTTATCTTGATCTGTTGGTGAAATATTAAACTTCACATAGGCTAAATCTCTAGATTCATCAACTTTGTGAGCTGAAGGATTATTTTTGATGTAAGCTTCAACTTCACTAGTGGTTATAGAAACCAAACTATCTGGTACAGAAGTGTAAGGAATGTAAACAAGATCAGCACTTAATAAATCATTATCTTCTCCGTACGTGTAAGCTCCTTCTTTTAAAGAGGCGCCAAGACCAGATTTAATTAAATTATTGTAAGTATTTCTTTTTAAGTTTGCCCCAACTTCATTTATATAATTGCTCCAGGCATTCCATAGGTTTTGATCATCACTTTCTTTAGTATCTTTCAAAAATTGCATAAAGCTATCTCTATCAAATAAACCTGCTTCATTTAAAAACTGAGGATTATTTTGTACAGAGGGTGAATTTATAATGGTATTTAAAATATCCATTTCTCCTACCGTTACTCCAGCTTGATCAATTTGCTTGCTAAAAACTTTATCTCTTAAGATATTATCCCAAACAGTTTTAGCTGCTTGCATGTTAGAGATATTACTGTTATTTCTTGTCTTATAGGTATCTAATGCCTCTGCATATTCTTGTCTAGAGATTGATTCTCCATCTACTTCACCTACTTCATTTATTTTAGAAGAGTCAAAGAAATCTGTTAGTGTAGATGGATCTAGCACAAATGCGAATAAAGCAAGTCCAATAACTGCTATTAATGCGATAGAACGATCTCTTATTTTAGATAAAATTGCCATAAAATCAATAATTTAATTTGAATGGGCGAATATACAATTTGCGGAGTAAATAAGCAACCAGAAGCCTATGTATTTAAAGAAATTATATAAGTAATTGAAGATTAATTTTCTTCTGTATCTAAAATTTTCAAATAAATTTCTTCAATTTTAGATGAACTTACATTGAGTATTATAATTTGATAATTTAATATGTATAATTCTTCACCTTTTTGAGGAATATTTTCAGTTTGATTGATAATAAAACCTCCCAAAGTCTCATAAGCTTCCTCTTTAGGAATATTAATACTGTACTCTTCATTAAGGTAATCAATTTCTAATCTTGCAGAAAGTTTAAATTCATTATCATTAATTCTAACATCGATTAATTCTTGCACATCATGTTCATCCTCTATTTCACCAAAAAGCTCCTCAACAACATCTTCAACTGTTATCATACCAGAGGTTCCACCATATTCATCTACTACTACAGCTATGCTTTTTCTTTTTCTAGTTAAGCTATTAAGCACATCACTAATCATCATAGATTCTGGAACAATTTCAATAGGTAATAAAATAGATTTGATGGTTTTAGGCTTTTTAAATAATTCAAAAGCATTAACATGACCAATGATATCATCTAAGGATGTTTTGTACACTAAAATTTTTGAATATCCACTTTTAATAAATAATTCACTAAGTTTTGAAACAGATTCATGAATTTCTATGGCTAATATTTCTGTTCTAGGAACCATAATTTCTCTAGCCTTAACTTTTTGAAACTCCAAAGCATTTTGAAAAATTTGTATTTCAGAATCAATTTCCTCTTCACTATCATTACCATTTTCTAGCTGCTCAGTAATGTAATCGCCTAACTCCTCTTTACTAAAAGCCGTCTGATGTTGATCTTTATCAGTGCTGAATATAAACTTGAGGAAGAAATCTGAAATCCCATTTATTAAATAAGAAAAAGAATATAATAATAAATAAAAAAAATAGGCAGGTAAAGCAAAAATCTTAAGCGTCTCGTTTGCATAAACTCTAAAAATTGCCTTAGGAAGAAATTCTGCTGTGACTAGTATTATAATTGTGGAGATAAATGTTTGAACTAAAATACTACTCATCCCTAAATAGGCTATAATTACTTTACCCATAAAATAACTATAAATAACTAAAGATATATTATTACCAACCAGCATAGTGGTGATAAATTTTGAAGAGTTTTGAGTTATTTTTCCAAGGATGTTTGAAAAAAAACCCTTTCTTTTCTTTTCTAACTCAATGTGTAATTTATTTGCAGATATGAAAGCAATTTCCATACCTGAAAAAAAGGCTGAAGTTATAATTGAAAAAAGAATGATGATGATATCAATCTCCATTTACGATTTAGTTCTCTTCTCTATTTTTTTTCTAAAATTTCTTTTCAAGAAGAATATTAATAAAATAAAGATAGAAAAACCAAGCATAAATAACGCTTTATTTTGATCTTCTTTCCATTCAAATATCGCTTCAACTAAAAAAATGAGAGCTATTACAAAATATCCGTACTGTAAAAACTTCCAGATTTTATTCATAAATCATTATTTTTAGTGATTAAATTACCAATAGTTTTTTTAGCAACATATTTTTTTAAATTTTCTTTAGATTCAAATCCCTCACCTACAATAGTGTCATCAATTTTTGTAAGGATGAAACTTTTTTCAGTGAAAAAATACTTGTTTTTTTGATCCCAAAATAATTGATCGGTCTCTAATCTTGTGGTATCTGAATGATTGATCACAATTACATTCCCATTCAGTTCAGATATAGATGTCTTTGAATATGATAAGGCGTAATCACCAGTAACAGTGGTAGAATCATTACTATTCTTATCAAAGTTTATGATTTTTATTCCTTTTGGAAATTCGTTGTATGGATGATTTTTTCTATTGCTAAAGTCATTTAGAATGGAGGTCATTAACTTAGAGGTTATTCTTCCTGAATCTTTATAAACGTGATGTACATCTTTGGCAACTCCAATGGGTAGATTTTGCTCTGCTAAAAAATCTCTTACTTTTTTTGAATCATTGGTGCAAGAAAAAAGCATTACCACACATAGAATTGCAGCAATGCTTTTTTTTATTGTATTTGATATCGGATTCATTATTATTTACCGCTGGAAGTGATCTTTACAGATTCATTAATCCAACATTTTACTTTGAATGCATCTCCTTCATTAACACCTTCTGTAAAGATAACTTTTTTAGAAGGGAAATTAGCCTTATAATTTCTTGTAAACTTTCTAGCAACAGAACTTATACTAGGATCTACTCTACTTGCTCTAACAGCTTTATTATGTGCTGCTACATAGGTCATCCTTTTTTCAAATTCATTTGTACCACAAGCATTCACAGAAGATGCATATAAACTAGCAATAAATAGGTAAGCTCTACCCATATTTGGATTTAAAGCAATAGCTTCTCTAGCCAATTGTCTTGCTTTTGACTTTTGACCTCTTTTCTTGGCAGCTTGTGCAAACTTTAATTTAAAATTTGCTTTTTTAAGAGGGTCTGTTTCTAAATCAAATGCTTTCATTCTCATTTCTTGAGCTCCTGATACATCACCTTTTTTTGCTAATACCCCGGCAACAAAAGAATATGCATCTGCAGAAGGAGATGCTTCTGCATAGGCAATGGCTAGTTTTTCAAAAAGCGGATCATCTGTACATTCTTTGTTAAACATTCTTGACACTGCTCTCTTTAACCATTTTGAATTTGATTTGTTTTCCTCAAAATCTCTTTCATATAAGGGAATTAAACGATCGCAAGTAGATAACACTATAATAATTTTATCTAATCCAGATTCTACTTGTCCTAAAGCTTTAGAATTTATAGTATAAGCTCTAAGGTTTTTTGTTTCTCTTTTATCTAAATCTTGTCCAGCTTCGGTTTTATCATTCAATGCCTTTAACTTTTTAGCATAATCTGCAAGCTTTTCTCCAACAGATTCTATTACATCATCATAGGTGTCAAAAACTTTTTGAGGATTGGTATCTTTGTAGTTATCAGTAATCCCCTGAAAATATCTGTAAATATTTCTTACGCTCATGCGAGTAGGATCTATACTGTAAGCGAGTTGTAAAGTTTCAAAAACTTCTTCATCAGAAGCTAATTTATTTTTTATTAAAAAAGTAGCATAGTTACTGTGAGCTTTTGCAGGATCTATGGTTGGAAAATTTTCTAATCTTTGGAGATATACTCGTTTAACAAGAGCTGCAGCTTCTGTTTTATTCTCTGCATTTTTAAATCTTACTTGCGCTAATTTATCTCCCAATTTGTATACATTAATAGATAACTTTTTACAATTATCCATTAAATATATCCAATTTGGATACGCATCTTCATACTTTTTTGATTGATAATCTCCCTTAAATAAATTGTATTTTATATTACACTCCTGCTGTGCATCCTGAGCATTTAAAGCAAGTGTCCCTAAAAAAAGAAATAGGTTTGTAAGTAAAATAATTTGTTTTTTCATTTCTAATCGTATTTGTTAATCAATTTTTCTCTTTTTAAACCAAACGTCATTTAATGAAAGACTTAGTCTAAAATTAACATATTTTTCTTCTAATAATCCGTTATCTGTAGTTCCTTTCTTACCATATTCAAGTCCAAGATTTATATTAGATAATCTATTCCCTAACGGGAAACCTAACCCAAAAGATATGCCAAAGTCATCAATACTAGTAAAAGTACTAGTATTAGGGTTCCCATTAACTAGAAGACCTAATTTCTCAAACTTTAAACCTCCTCGGTAGGTAACTCGCTGCCAGTAGCTAGAAATAGAGTTTATTTTTGGTATAAAAAAACCTCCTGCAGAAAGCCTAGTAGATTGTCCATATTGAAAACTTTGAGCGCTATTATCAAAATAACCTGAGGCTACGAGTGCGTCTTGAGTTTTATAATTTATTCCAGCATACCATTTGTTTGTCTTTCCTAAACCTAAACCTACTATGGTTTCTAAAGGTCTATCAAGTTTTGCTGATAAGGGACCAGAAAATATGGTATCTCTTGGTTGTTCAAATCCTGAAGCACCTATAGATAAAGAATATAGATTTTCAGTTCCAGTAGAATTCAATGAATTCCCTAACTTAAGAGAAGCTCCAACATGTAAATTTAAATCTTTAGTTACCGTTGTTTTGTATTGAGCTCCTAATTTTACAGAACCTCCTCTAACATTTGAATCCTCAACATTTTTTGTAGCTAAAGTAACTTCCTCACGAATATTTAGTACACTATTTTGAATATTTCCGAATAAAAAATCTAATTCAAGACCAACAGAAAATCCTTTGAAAAGCTTTAATCCAACTCCTCCATAAATTCTATTTACGTCTCCTGCTCCAACATATTGAGTAATTTCTTCAGCATTCCCCTCATCATCATTCAATGTGTTTACTAAAGAGTAGCCAACTGAAGAAGTAGGCTGCATACCAAAGACCACCGCCATTTTTTTAGTTAATGGAAAAGCTATACTAAAATAACTTAAGCTTGTAGAGTTTGTTGACTGATTTGTATTTTCATCGCTAATGGTCAAATCATTATTCAATACTCCAAATACATAAGTAGCAAGTCTTACTTCAGATAATGAAGCAGGGTTTACAAAGTTTAAATAACTTGGGCTGCTATATGCAGCTCCAATACTACCCATGCTTATTTGCTCAACAGTTCTTGTTCCAAATTCTTCACCAACACCAAAATAAGAATACGGAGATGAAGTTGATCTTTGTGAAAAAGACTGAGCTGAAATTAGAACAGCTAAAATGAATATGAATTTTTTAATCATTATTGATTGTTAAATGTCAATATTTTATTTAATCCCCTAAGGATAAAATTTTGATTCGCAAAGATGCTATTTTTTAATTGTTTGGACAAGAATTTTGTGTCTCCTCCTGTTAAAACTATTGTTAAATCACCAAAATCTTGCTGATACTGAGCTATTACCCCTTTAATTTCACAGATTATACCATTAATAATGCCTGAATGAATGGAAGATTTAGTTGAAGTACCTATTAATTTAAATTCCTCATTTTTAGACAATAAGGGTAGCTTTCCGGTATACTGATGTAGTGATTTATATCTCATACCTATTCCTGGAGAAATTGCACCACCCAAGTATTCATTTTTAGAATTAATAAAATCATATGTAATGCATGTGCCCGCATCTATAACTAGTGTGTTTTTTAATGGATGTATACACACTGCGGCGGCGGCCAATGCAATTCTATCATTTCCCAATGTTGATGGAGTAGTATATCGATTTTTAAATGGTAATGGAGTAGTAGTATTCAACGTAACTAAAAGTGGTAGTTTATTGATTTCTTTGCGGTACTCTTCCTTAATATCCTTTACTGAACTTACAATACTTTGACTAATGGGATATTTATTTAAAATTTTTTTTAACTCCTCTAAAAGATTAATTTCCTCACAAACAATAGTTGTGATTATTGTATCTAATTCAAAAACAGCTACTTTAACTTTTGTATTCCCTATGTCTATGACTAGATTCATTCTTTATTTGAAAGTGAATGTCAAAAATACAATAGATTTTTCTATTTTTATTTGGTAGTTGTGAAAAACTCGCTTTATATTTGCGACCGCTAAGTACAAAGGTACCTTAGCTCAGTTGGTAGAGCAAAGGACTGAAAATCCTTGTGTCCCTGGTTCGATTCCTGGAGGTACCACAAAAAAATCCGAACATATTGTTCGGATTTTTTGTTTTTATATCATTTGAAGATTGGCTAACTCTTGCTTAGTTAATTCTCTCCATCTTCCTCTAGGCAAGTTCTTTTTTGTTAAGCCTGCAAAAAGGACTCTGTCTAATTTTACCACCTTGTAACCAACATGTTCAAATATTTTACGAACGATTCTATTTCTACCGGAATGAATCTCTATACCTACCTCAGTTTTAGACTGACCTTCTACATAAGAAACAGCATCAATAAATACTTTTTTACCCTCTATAATAACTTCACCTCTTAGCTTTTGTAAGTCTTTTAAATCTAATTTTCTATCGAGAGAAGCATGATATAATTTTTTAACATCATGTTTAGGGTGCGTTAATTTTTTAGCCAATTCACCATCGTTAGTAAATAACAAAAGGCCTGTAGTCATTCTATCTAACCTTCCAACCGGATAAATTCTTTCATTTGCTGCATTAGAAACTAATTCCATAACCGTTTTTCTTCCACGTTCATCATCCATGGTAGTAATATAGTTCTTGGGCTTATTCAATAACACATATTTCTTTTTTTCAGGAGAAATAGAAGTTCCATCAAAACGAACATCATCATTTGGCTGAACCTTATATCCCATTTCAGTAATCAAGTTACCGTTCACTGTTACACTTCCGTGCTCTATATAGGTATCTGCTTCTCTTCTTGAGCAAATACCAGAGTTGGATATAAACTTATTTAATCTTATACCACCAACATCAACTTTTTTAGGAGTTGTTAATGGTTTTTTGAAGTCTTTACGAAAGCTGTTTTTTCTTTGTGGAGAGTTGCCTTTTCTTGCTTGTCGTCCTCCCGACGATTTATGATTTGAATTCATTTTAAAAATTTCGGCAAATGTAATCATTAATTATTTTACATCAAACTCACATCTATTAGGGTCTGAAAATTGATGAATTGAACTTGGAATATCGATTTAAAAACCAACAAAGAAATTCAGTATGAAAACTCAATTTACTAATTTGAGCGTATTAATCACCCTATCTATGATAAGCGAAGTATCAATAAACACTAAACTAAAAACACCTATTAATAATAGTATTTTAAGGGTAGTATGTAAGATCGTATATTCTTCCTTTTTTGATGATTTAAGTAAAACTACACCAATAATAATTAAAGAAACAGCCACCAAATAAAAATAATATTTCATGAATGAAATTGCTGGGTGACTTAAAAGATTAATCACTGTAAATAGCGCTAAAAATAATATTA
>Ga0209094_1000499_pt1 | contig 28728 bp, 19 predicted proteins | sample COGITO_mtgs_1004_2_FD_184790 | JGI IMG/M metagenome (GOLD analysis project Ga0209094, IMG submission 184790) | Pelagic marine microbial communities from North Sea - COGITO_mtgs_100430 (SPAdes) (version 2) | ecosystem: Environmental > Aquatic > Marine > Epipelagic ... | reverse complement strand
ACTGGAAGTCTGTGGCGCGCCAATTTCGTTATGTACTTTATTGCGGGGTTATTCTTTGGTCTGTCCATTTTCTTACGATGGCGATATTCTCGTAAAATAGAATAAAATATATACAATTATACAATAACATTATGAATATTAAAAGAACATTCGAAGAGTTTATCAACGAACAAAGAGAAGATGTTGGTAAATACAACACTGTTAAAAAAGTAATTGCTAAATTAGGTAGAAGACCTAGTGAACAAGATCTTGCAACATTTATTAATAATAACTATTATGATGTTACTGAAGTTGAAAGAGGAGAAGATGATCCAAGCGCAAATGATAAAATCGCAGATTTAGTAGCATTCTACAAGTTTGATATTGATGATTGGGAAATTGCATGGGCAGATGCTCAAAATGAAGCAGTAGTTAACGAAAAGATCCATTGGGCTGATAATAAAAAGTACGAAAAGTACGAAAAAATACCCGTAACTCACAAATATTTTGATTTTTGGAAAAAGAAAGTTAAATCTTTTTATAAAGAAAAGTCCGTAAAACAAATGGCTGATGAATTCAGAATTCACCCAAGATCAATTAACGTTATCATATATGATTATTTGGCAATGGAACCTGGATTTAAACTTAAATCAGTTAAAGATGCTGAGATCAAAAAGGATCTAGCAACTCAGGAATCAGTAGTTAACGAAGGTAAAACTTCAGCAGTTTACACAGATCCTAAAACGGGAAAAGGATACGACTTACAATATGTTTCCAGTAAAAAAAGATGGGAACTTGATGTAATGAAGAAGGGTGCCAGCATATACTCTAATGCAATCACTACAATTAAAAGAGATACTCTTGCTGAAATTCAAGAATGGTTAGATGGATATAAAATAGATTCTAGCTGGACTAAAGGTCTTTCTGAATCTTTAGTTACTGAAGCTAAGAATACTATTGGTCTTGCATTTAAAGACGAAGATGATTATACTGGTTTTGTAGAATTTATTAAAGACGAAAAGGGTTCAATTAAAAAAGATTTTGGATGGGATTCTAAGACTAAATCCTGGGAAGTTATAATGGACGTTAAAGTTCTAGATAGAATTTATGGTGAAGGAACTCCTAGTAATAAAGAATCTGGATGGTACGGAGGATTACCTGGTGATTTTGAATCGGTAATAATTGAATCAGCAATGATCGAAGCTCTTTCAGCATCTGACAGAAAGGCAATTGCATATACAATGGCAGAGCAGGACCCTTCAAAGATTAAAGATCTTCAAAACGCAATTGGTCAAGAATTTTCTGACAACTATTCTTCAACTAATAGAAGTATTTTAGTTGATGTTAAAAAGAAAGGTGGAAAATGGGTTGCAATTACCTCAGAAACTAAAAGCGAATACAATAGCAAAAAACCTAAAAAAGGAGAAAGAGAAGCGACGATAGGTATTACCTGGAACGCCATGTTCTTTTAATATAAAGATTATGAAACAAGTAAAATTATTTGAACAATTTGTCAATGAGACAAAGGTAGATAAAAAGTATTTTGACAAAGTAGTTAAAGTATTAAGCAAATCAAAATATCCATTTACTGTAATGTTAGTTACTAAATGGAATGAAATCGATATTGTTATAGGTTATGATGCACCTGATGATATTTCAGATGATATTGATCAAAGACTAACTAAAGCTAAACTAAATTGGGGTGGAAGTTCTGGTATCTCTATTTCGGGCGATTCATCAAATTATTCTAGAAGAGAGTATGATGAGATCGCAAGAATCAATGGAGGTCACAAAGACTATTAATAAAACAAACAATAATAAACTGTTATGATTTGGCAAAATTAATAGTATACCAAAAATAATAACCAAAAGGAGGTGCTTTTTAAAGGTACCTCCTTTTTTATTTTGATATATAGAGTATAAATAAGTTTAAAAATTATGAAATACGTTAAATTATTCGAAGATTTTATACAGGAAGGTGTTTATGATCCAGGAATTCTAAAAGCCTTTTTTATGGCCGGTGGACCAGGTTCAGGTAAATCTTATGTTGCCACAGAAATCTTTGATTTTCCAAAAGGCGCGGTAAGTTCAGTTTCTTATGCTACTGGACTTAAATTAGTAAATAATGACAATGCATTTGAAAAGGGACTTAAAGATGCTGGTTATAGTCCAGCTGATTTGGCAAAATTAGCAACAGATCCAGAAGAATGGGCAAAAGTAATGACTATTAGAGATAAAGCTAAAAGAATTACTAAGAAATTCCAAGATAATTACATAACCAATAGATTAGGTCAAGTAATTGACGGTACCGGTAAAGACTATAATAAAATCAGAGGTCATAGAGAGCTTTATAAAGATATGGGTTATGATACTTACATGGTGTTTGTTAATACATCGTTAGATGTTGCATTAGAAAGAAACCAGATGAGAGAGCGTAAACTTGATGATAAAATGGTTAAAAAAATGTGGAAAGAGGTACAAGATAATTTAGGTAAATTCCAAAAATTATTCGGTGCAGATAGAATGTTAATTGTTGATAATTCTGAATACGGAGGAGACATATTAACACAAGTAGAAAAACAAATTTCTAAACATATTAATAAACCTGTTGAAAATCCACTAGGTAAAAGATGGATCAATGATCAACTAAAAGCAAAAAAAACAATAGACTAAAATGTCAGATAAAACCAATAGCGAACTAGTAAAAGAACTATTAGAAGCATTTTCTTCATTAAAAACAAAAATGGAAGATCCAAGCTATGTTCAATTAGAAGGTTCTATTAAACAGCTTATCGATAATCAAAACGATATGAAAGCTGATATGTCTGAATTAAAAAGTAAACTATTAAATCCATTTGATGGTGCCATAGTTGAAATTAGAAAAAACACAGAATTTAGACATGCTTGGGAGAAACAAGAACAAGATATGACTAAATTACAAGAAGAGCATAGAGATTTAGTAAAATGGAAAAGTACATTTACTAAAGTATTTTGGACAATATTTACAACAACAGTCGGTGTCCTTGCATTTCTTATAACAAATATATTAAATAAATAATGATATTTGATAGAATTTCTCTAGTTGCAGCATATAAAACTCTTAAATATATTGATGATAACGATGGTAAAGTTACTGAAATTCTATTTAATAGAAATGCATATTATGGCACAAAAACAGTACTTAGATTTTCTTCTTTACAAGAATTAAAAAATCATATTACTGTAAACTATCCATACTATCACTTTGACCCAGATTGTGACTGTGGTACAGGTCAAGAAAGTATTTATAGATTATTATCGTTTAGTGTTAATATTAAAGATCCTATAACTCAAGTTGAATCTAGATATGCAATATTTGTCAATAATTTAAGAAAAGATTTAGAATCTGCTAAAAAAGATCAACTAAATAATATGAGTGTTAAGAAGATTCAAGAATTATTTAAAGGTAATACTAGACTTGATTTTCTTAAGGCAAATTATATATGTGAAAGTTATATCCAAAGACAAGGTCATTATGTTAATCCATGTGATTACACTGAGATTGTTTCTAATGATTTTTACAAAGAATTAATATTTGATCATTATCATTCTACTAGAATATATGATATTTAAGATAAGATAATATAAAATTGAATATATAAAAAAAAGAAAAGCGTCAACATGCATAATGGCAAGATAGAAAATTATAACTTTGTACATGGTTTACATCGCAATATGATCACTGGAAAGTGGTTTCCATTGCACCCACATAAATTAGGAAGAGCTCTTACGCATGATGAAATGGACTATAACTTGTTGTACTCACAACAAACTATAGCAGGTTGGAGAATATTTGGTCAAAATGAAGATTTAACATTAAGCGATAATGAATTAGGGAACCATTTAATATTTTGGAAAATTAGTGAAAACGATCTAGATTATCAAAGATATGTATCAGCGGGTTATTCTGCCGGTCAATATATATGGATTACTCCATTATTTGACTGTGATGATTTTGTAATCTTATCAGAATCATCTTCTAAAACTTCATTAGATCAATGTGATAATTTTACAATTCAATTAGTTTCTACAACAGATGCTATAGATGCATGTGCAAGTTTTGGTGTAACAGAGGAAGGGTCAACATTAGCAATATATGCAACACCAGTTCCAACAGCGACTGCAACTCCAGAGCCTACAGCGACTGAAGTGCCTCCAACGGCAACTCCAGAACCTACAGCGACTGAAGTGCCTCCAACGGCAACTCCAGCACCAACAGCAACTGAAGTGCCTCCAACGGCAACTCCAGCACCAACATCACCTCCTGTATATAGTAATTTGTTATGGGCAGATAGATTTAGTTTTAGTGGTCAATGGTGGTCAACAGAGAGTTATGGACCGGGAATTGATCCGGAGCTTACTGGTCAACCTAGACCAGATTATGTAAACCAGATTTACATAGATTATTTCGATAATATATCTACGAACCTTTCTGCATTAATGTTTAGAAATGAAGTTAACGCAACAATTAATCAAACCGGAGGATCAGACAGTGTATTGCAGAATGAATATCAGGTTCTTCAGGATTGGGTTAATTGGGAACCATGGGATTTCTTTGGACATTTGAATTTTGGTAGCCTAGGTACCTTTAAGTTACAAGCTATCTCTGATTTATCATATAGTAAATATAATCGTGATTCAAATGTAATTAACTTCCCTCTTAATGTAAATATAAATGGCGGTTTAAGTTATATCGGTAACGGTATTGGTCAACTTGAAGTTGGCATGGAGCTTTATGGTCGCAACGGTTCGAGTAATCGTCCTAGTCAATTATACGGATCTGGAGCGATATTAGTTTCACAAACAGAAGGTGGTCCATATAGTCCTAACGATGGTCAAATTTATGAATTACCACAAGGTGATTTTCAAGATGAAGTCAAAAGTATGCAAAGCAATGGTACTTCATTAAGATATGTAATATACGAGAACTGGATTGTAAAACGTATCGTAGATGTTGCTCCTACTACAAACGCTATTTATCCTCGGTTAGGTTACTATGATAATCAAGATTGGAACACATTAGTTGATGATTGGTTTGCGGCTAATCCAAACTGTTCAAATGGTAGTGGTTCACCTTCTGCAGTAACTAACTTTATTACTGGTAAACTTGTCGATGCAGGTATAGACGTGCCAAGTTCGGGTTCCGGTGTTCTAAGTTCATCCCATAGAACAAGACATATACTTTGGTTATATGTCAATGTATTTGGTGGAACATTAGACACAGCACTTCTTGAAGAATTTGGAATTGATCAAGGATGTGTACCAAATGCTACACCAGTCCCAACAGCGACTGAAGTGCCTCCAACGGCAACACCAGTTTTACCAACACCTACACCAACACCAACTGTGTCAGTAGATTCTAGTGTATATTACTTCCATTTAGGTGCTAATCAGTATCCATGGGGAAGAGATTTAATTAACGATCAATTATTCAAAGCCGACGATTCAGTTGCGGCTAATTATGGTGAATCATTTGAAGATATGTTAGCTAATCCTGACTCATATGAGCCGGTTGGAGAATTACCGGAACTAGTTAATGGAACAACATTTACAATGCCGGCAAGTATTACAGCAAATTTCTATTGGATCGCTATTCCTGTATCAGCAGGAATTCCTGATTTAACAGTTACTCCTAAAATAGAAATCAGTGGAGCACCTGCAGATATATGTTCAGATAAATTAAACTTCGTAAGAGACAACGGAGAAGAATATACTCTGTATAAATTAAACGCAGTATCAACTGCAGGATCAATTGGAATAAAATATGTAAATTAAAAAATAATTAGTATAAACATGAGTAATCAACTGCCACAAGGTATATCAAGGTCAGGTTTTTTATCACCAGCAGAAAACACAGACGGAATCTTACACTCTATTACATTAAAGGGTGGATATCAAGAAATGCTAACTAAGGAAGATAGAAATAATATTAAATCATTCTTAAATATAACTGGTGCCGTTTATGACGGATTTACACAATCTAGTGATCCATGGTCAACTGGTAGAAGAAGGGTAGGAATGATGATATATGTCATTGAAGATTCAAAATTTTACAACTTAATTCCTGTAGGTTTCTTTGGTAATCAAGGTGATTTAGGAAAGGAAGATTGGTTAGCATTACCAGAATGGGAAAGAGCATTGAGAATAGATCCTTCTGGCGCATTTACTGCAGAATCTGCAAGTCCTTTAAATAACTTTACGGCTGTAATAAAAACAGCAGCTGATTTAGGAATTCCTTCGGATGCTAATTCTTGTTGGGTTGAATCTCCAGTAGGAGTTGATGGTTTAGATGGTTTAGATGGTTCACCTGGTCTTACTTCATATCTACATATAGCATATGCAAATGATACAAATGGTACTGATTTTTCTCAAACAGAATCTAATGATAAATCATATATTGGTCAATACACTGATTTTGATCCTAATGGATCTTCAGATCACACTAAATATACATGGACATTAATAAAAGGTCAAAAAGGTGATGATGGTATTGACGGTCTTCAAGGCCCTCAGGGTGAGGATGGAATTCCAGGCCCTAAGGGTGAGGATGGATTACCAACTTATTTCCATATAGCTTATGCTGATAACGAAAATGGTGGAGGATTTAGTCAAGATGCTGCAGGTAAATTATACATCGGTACTTATGTTGATAATGTAGAAGATGATGCACCTGCTGGAGATCTAAAGTGGAAATGGCAATTAGTTAAAGGAGCTGATGGTCAAAATGGAGAAAATGGTATTCCAGGAACAAATGGTACAAATGGTCAAACTTCATACTTACACTTTGCATATGCAAATAATGCAACTGGAACTTCTGGTTTTAGTATAACCGATTCAGATAATAAATTATACATTGGACAATATACTGATTTTACCCAAGCGGATTCTACAAATCCAGCTGTTTATAAATGGACTTTAATTAAAGGTGAAAAAGGAGATCCAGGAGAGCAAGGACTACAAGGATTACAAGGTGCTGATGGTGCTGATGGTGTTCCAGGCCCTAAGGGTGAGGATGGATTAGCAACTTATTTCCATATAGCTTATGCTGATACTAATACAGGTGTAGGTTTTAGCCAAAATCCTGTAGGTAAATTATACCTCGGTACTTATGTAGATAATATACAAACAGACGCTCCTTCGGGCAGTCTTCTGTGGAAATGGCAATTAGTTAAAGGAGCTGATGGTCAAAATGGAGAAAATGGTATCCCAGGAACAAATGGTTTAAATGGTCAAACTTCTTATCTACACATAGCATACGCCAATAATGCAACTGGAACTTCTGGTTTTAGTGTAACTGATTCAACTGGAAGAACACATATAGGTCAATATACTGACTTTATTGAAGCTGATTCAACTAACCCGAGTCTTTATAAGTGGACTTTAATTAAAGGTGAAAAAGGAGATCCAGGAGAGCAAGGACTACAAGGATTACAAGGTGCTGATGGTGCTGATGGTGTTCCAGGTCCTCCTGGAGCTGATGGCCAGGCAACTTATTTCCATATAGCTTATGCTGACAATGCTTCAGGTGGAGGATTTAGTCAAGAACCTGCAGGTAAAGATTATATTGGTACTTATGTAGATAGTGTTGCAAATGATGCACCTGCTGGAGATTCAAAGTGGAAATGGGCTTTAGTTAAAGGACAAGATGGTGCTCAAGGTACTCCAGGAACAAATGGAGAAAATGGTCAAACTTCTTATCTGCACATAGCATATGCAAATAATGCAACTGGTTTAGGATTTGATATTGTTAACTCTGAAAACAAGGAGTGGATAGGTACATATACTGATAATTTACCCAATGATTCACAAAATTGGTCTGTATATAAATGGACTAAAATAAAAGGTGAGACAGGTGAAAAAGGAGATCCAGGAGAGCAAGGACTACAAGGATTACAAGGAAGTAATGGACAACAAGGTATTCCCGGACCGGCCGGTGACTTAGGACCGCAAGGGCCCGAAGGTCTTAAAGGTGAGACTGGAACAAGTTCATATTTCCATATAGCTTATGCTGACAATGCTTCAGGTGGAGGATTTAGCCAACAACCTGCAGGTAAAGATTATATTGGTACTTATGTTGATTATATACCAACTGATGCACCTGCTGGAGATCCACAATGGAAATGGGCTTTAGTTAAAGGACAAGACGGTGCTCAAGGTACTCCAGGAACAAATGGTATTAATGGTCAAACTACTTATTTACATATCGCATACGCAACTTCAGCAGATGGAAGATTTGGATTTGATGTAACTAATTCTACTGGAAAATTATATATTGGACAGTACACTGATTTTACCCAAGCGGATTCAACTGATTATACTAAATATAAATGGTCATTGATCAAAGGTGCTGATGGTGCTAAAGGTGATGCTGGTGAAAAAGGTGCAACGGGTCCTGCCCCAGATACTAGTCTTTATTTAACTACATCTACAAATATCGATGGCGGTAAAATAACTACAGGTATCATAAAGAATGGACAATTCATTGCTTCTCCTGAATGGAACAGTTATGCAGGTACAGGAATGGGTATTAATTTAGATCTTGGTGCTATTAACGCTAAGAATTTCTATATTTCACCAGCTGGTGATGCTAAATTTAAAGGTGATATTGATATTGCAGGTAATGCAAAAATCGGAGGTGTTCTTGCTTCAGGATTCTTTAATGTTAAGCAAGTAGATGGTATACCTAAACTTGCAATGTTTGATGATGTTATCATCGGTGATGAAACATTCATAGACTATAAAAACGATATCGTTCTAGAATTTGATGACGTTAGGACAGCCCGAGAAGACGAATTAAGCGAGGCCCCCACAGCAACACTATCACACAGATACGTTAAAAGAAATGATGTTTCTATTGAAAGCGGAGATTTAGTTAAATTAGATGGTAATAATGAATTAGTAAAAGCTGATTCTGCAAAAGATACTGGAATAGTTGGTATTTTATGGGCAGAAGTTGATTATTCTTTAAAACCAAGTAATTTAGACAAATACCGCAGTGAAGATAGAGTATACGTAGAAAAAGATCATCATTATAGAGATTCATTTGGTGTTAAATTAGCAGAAGCTGATAGAGATGCTAAAAGTCTTTGGACTGTTGCTTCATTAGGTGATTCTGTTGAAGGCTCATTATTAGGCATGAAAATATGTAATCAAAACGGCGATGTAGCTATTGGAGATCTTTTATGTTCTTCAGATACACCAGGTTATCTTATGAAACAACCAGTTGAATATGCAGTTGTTAACATTGTAGATGGCGTTCCACAATATGAAGAAAGACAAGTAATTAATTCATTTACAGTAGCTAAATGTATGTCATCTGTTAATTTTGATGGAAATGGTAAGGCAGAAGGTGTTTATGGTTACTTATATTGTGGATAATATTAAATAAAACAAATATATAAATAAAACAAAGATAAATAATGGCAAACATTACAAACGGAACAGTAACAGTACAAGTATCTGGAGGAGTCGGACCTTACCAGTATACTTTATTGAATGCGGATAATAACCAACCTGTACCACCAAACGCATATCCGACATTTACAAATCCAGTAATTGCAATATCAAATGCATTTACATTCGGAAATGCTAACGATCTTACAGGAAACAGCGGGTTACAACCAGGTTCTTATAGAGTAAAAATAGTAGATGCTAATCAGTGTGAGACTTTATCAAATACTTTGATTGTTTCTAACGAAACTCCAGCGCCTACTGCAACTCCAACTCCTATGCCAACTGCAACGCCAGAGCCTACAGCGACTGAAGTGCCTCCAACTGCAACGCCAGTGCCTACAGCGACTCCAACGCTAACACCGACTCAAACAGCGCATATAACACCAACACCGGTTACACCAACTGCAACGCCAGTGCCTACAGCGACTCTAGAGCCTACAGCGACTCCAACGCTAACACCGACTCAAACAGCGCATATAACACCAACACCGGTTACACCGACTCCAACTCCGACTGAAGTGCCTCCGACGCCAACTCCAGTACCACTAGTATTACAACCACAAAGAAAGGTTATTAGTGGATGGAATATGTTCGCAGCTGAACCTGAGGCATTCTTAAATGGATTACTTAATAAGACCGAACAAGAACACCGTGATTTCTTCTGTAATGCACCATATGTTACGGGTGTATCTCACCAATCGGGAGACGAAGCTAGACCATATGTATTGTGGACTGATCAAGATAATTCATTAAATATGCCTGAGGTTGGAAACGTATTTTACGCAGATCAACAAGGTACACAATACTTTGAAAATAGTGGATTCCTTTGGTGGAATTCTGGATCTCCATCATCAGAAGAAACGAATTACTATTGGGTTACCATAGGATCTGAAGGTGTAGCTACAAGTGTAGAACAATGGACTGAATGTTCTATAGTGCCTACTCCAACTCCAACAGCGACTGAAGTGACTCCGACTCCAACACCGACTGCAGTTCCACCAACACCAACACCGACTGCAGTTCCACCAACACCAACACCTACACCGGTAACTTATTACTATCAACTAGCACACTGTAATGATGGACCAAGTAATTCGATATACGTTTATAGTGTAGGGACTCAAATAACAAATGGAGATTCATTTAACTACTTTAGTAACTGTTATGAATACTATGATGTAGATCCTGGTCAAACAGGAACTATCAACTTAGCAGGATTAAGTACTTGTGTATGTGCAACTGCAACGCCAGAGCCTACAGCGACTGAAGTTCCACCAACACCAACACCTACACCGGTAACTTATTACTATCAACTAGCACACTGTAATGATGGACCAAGCAACTCTATATACGTATTTAGTGTAGGAACTCAAATAACTAATGGAGATTCATTTAGTAACTTTAGTAACTGTTATGAATACTATGATGTAGATCCTGGTCAAACAGGAACTATAGATCTAGCAGGATTAAGTAGTTGTGTATGTGCAACACCAGAACCAACACCAGCGCCTACAGCGACTGAAGTACCTCCAACGGCAACTCCAGAACCGACTATAGAGCCTACAGCGACTGAAGTACCTCCAACGGCAACGCCAGTTCCGCCTACAGCCACTCCGGTTCCACCGACGGCAACGCCAGTTCCACCGACTGCAACGCCAGTTCCACCGACTGCAACGCCAGTTCCACCGACTGCAACTCCGGTTCCACCGACTGCAACTCCGGTTCCACCGACTGCAACTCCGGTTCCACCGACTGCAACGCCAGTTCCAGCAACACAATATTTTGTTAATGTAGAATCAGGTGCAGGTGACCCAGATAATTCACAACCATGTGAAGTAGTAACCATTCCTGTATGGTCTCCAGATTTTAACACATTATACGCTGCTACGTTCGGAGATACATTATTTACAGATGCAAACTTAACTACACCATTTGATGGTGGAGCACAATGGTATGACCTTGGTTCTACTTCAGGTTTAGTAGGTGGTCTTAAAATATTAGTTAGAACTGGTGCAATCACTACTACAGCAGATTGTCCAGCTCCAGAACCAACTGCAACGCCAGTTCCGGAACCAACATCAACCCCGGTACCAGAACCAACTGCAACGCCAAGGCCAGAACCGACTCCAGCTCCAACTGAAGAACCAGCATCTAGTGATGCATACTTCTTTCACTTAGGAGCAGGTAATTATCCATATGCATTAGATCTAATAAACGCGGATGCTCTTTACTTAACTAATAATCAAGTTTCAGAATCAAATCCTCAATTTGCCGATGTATTTGGTGAAATGTTGACGAATACTGAAGTTTATAATAATATAGGTACAGTTGATTTAAATGGAGAAAATCCATCATGGACATATGAAACTTCAGAAACTCCTAATTATTATTGGTTAGTAGTTCCAGCCAGCTTAGAAATTCCAAATTTAACGGATAACGCCGCCCTAGAAATAGACGGTGCACCAGCTGATGTTGCAGCAGATAGATTAGAATTTACATATAATGGTAAATCATACACATTATATAGACTTAACGCAATACAAGACACTGGTAGTAGAACAGTAGTATATTCATTGTAAAAGGTAAATTATTTAATGTAAAAAAGAGGCTTCGGCCTCTTTTTTAGTTTCTACACGTATATTATTTAGATATATAAATAAAAATAATATAATTCAAATAATGGCATTACCACAAGGAATTCAAAGAGCAGGGTTTTTATCACCTTCAGTAGCAAATGATGGAGTATTACACTCTTTAGCGTTAAAGGGAGGTTTTCAAGAAATGATTTCTTTAGAAGAAAGAAATTCAATACCTTTATTAGAAAATAGTACAGCATTCCCATACAACGGATTTACTGCATCTGATGATCCATGGTCATCGGGTAGAAGAAGAGTCGGTATGCTTGTTTCAGTTTTAGATACAAGTACTACATCAGGAGGCCAAGGATGGACTTTACAAAATACAATTAATGTTACAGGTACTGTTGCTACAAGGATTAGTGGTAACGGTTCGGTTTTATTGATTGCAGATTCAGTTAATAATGCAATACAAGTTAAAAGGTGGAATGGCTCAACATGGGTAACTGATGGTAGCTTACCTTGTTTTGTCACGGCCACTGGTACTAATAAATATACTAAATCTCATTTTAATATATCTAATGATGGTAATACCATTGCGTTTATTTCAAATCCACTCGCTGGATCAGGAACAGTTGGCAGAATATATGAATACCAAAACAATGTATGGGTACAAGTAGCAGGCGGTGATATTGGTAGATTAAGTAACCACACTGGTATGAGATATGTAGATATTTCTAATGATGGTTCATCAGTTGTATTTTCAGAATTTGCAGCCAGCGATGATCCTAACTTAAGTGCTCAATTTCCAAGAAGAAGATTTTCTTCTTGGATGAAGCCTTCTAATGGCCCATGGGGACCTAGAACTACACAACAGGGAGCTTCTCAATTAGAAGATGGATATAACGCTAGATTAAACAATGACGGTACACAAGTTGTATATAATATAACCGATGGCCCAACTACTGGATTAATAACCGGGATTGCTGTGGCTAGTTATGATTTATCTGGACTGCAATGGACCCAAGACTTTATTTTAAATGGCGAATGGATTCCTAGAGAGTTTTCTAGTTCTGGTAATCAATTTATAGTAAATGGATATGGTAATGAGGCTGGCAAAACTAGAGTTTATGAAAATGTCGGAGGGAGTTGGACTTTAAAGGGTGAAATTACAGGATATGCTGATGCATATTCATATTCTATAAATAGTGATGGTACTAGATTTTTACTCCAAGAGTGGCCATCTGGCAACGGAGTTAATCCAGCTGCAGTTAGTATATGGGATTTTTCAAATGGTAGTTATACACAAACATTAACTGCTGAATTATCACACAATGGAGAAAGTCATTCTACAGATGATGGTATTACAAAAGTAATTGTTTCTGACGGCGGTGTTATTAGAGAATATGCATTACCAACATCTAATGGTACACTAGTACATGATGGTTTAAAACTTTATAGTCTAATTCCAGTGGGTTTCTTTGGTAATGGTGGAGAGTTAGGAGAAGCTGATTGGTTAGCTTTATCAGAAGCCGAAAGAGCTGTTAGAATTGATCCTACTGGGTCATACACTGTCCAATCTCCAAATCCTGGTAATGGTTTTACAACTATCACTGCTGATGCAACTACAGTAGGTATATCTGCAGATGCTAACTCATGTTGGGTAGAAGTAAATTTAACAGGAGCAGATGGTACAGACGGTACTTCGGGTGCTGATGGTTCTTCAGGTATTGATGGAGCACAAGGTGCAGATGGAGCACAAGGTGCAGATGGAACATCAGGAGTTGATGGAACTTCAGGAGTTGATGGAGCACAAGGTGCAGATGGAGCACAAGGTGCAGATGGAACATCAGGAGTTGATGGAACTTCAGGAACTGATGGAACTTCAGGAACAGATGGAACTTCAGGAGTTGATGGAGCACAAGGTGCAGATGGAGCACAAGGTGCAGATGGAACATCAGGAGTTGATGGAACTTCAGGAGTTGATGGAGCACAAGGTGCAGATGGAACATCAGGAGTTGATGGAACTTCAGGAACTGATGGAACTTCAGGAACAGATGGTTCTTCAGGAACAGATGGTTCTTCAGGAGTTGATGGTACAGATGGTTCAAGCGGAACCTCAGGATTATCAGGTGTGAATGGTATAGATGGAACTTCTGGTATAGATGGAACAAGTGGTATAGATGGAACAAGTGGTTCAAGTGGAACAGATGGTTCTTCAGGAGTCGATGGAACTTCAGGAACTGATGGTTCTTCAGGAGTCGATGGAACTTCAGGAACAGATGGTTCTTCAGGAGTCGATGGTTTAGAAGGACCTCAAGGTCAACCAGGTGTTGGTATTAATTTTAAAGGAGAAGTAGAAACACAAGATACTCTTCCATCAGATGCACAACAAGGTGACGCATATATAGTTCAAGATTATCCAGACGCATTATTTGTGTGGAATGGATCTGAATGGGTTGATGGTGGTTCTATTCAAGGACCTGCAGGTTCAAGCGGTACTTCAGGTAATGATGGTTCTTCAGGAGTTGATGGAACTTCAGGTAATGATGGTTCTTCAGGAGTTGATGGAACTTCAGGAACTGATGGTTCTTCAGGAACTGATGGTTCAAGTGGATCTTCTGGAACGAATGGTACAGATGGTTCTTCAGGTCTATCAGGAGTTAATGGTATAGATGGAACTTCAGGAACAGATGGTTCTTCAGGAGTCGATGGAACTTCAGGTAATGACGGTTCTTCAGGAGTTGATGGTTCTTCAGGAGTTGATGGAACTTCAGGAACAGACGGTTCTTCAGGAACTGATGGTTCAAGTGGATCTTCTGGTAAAAACGGAACTTCAGGAACTGATGGTTCAAACGGATCTTCAGGAACAGACGGTTCAAATGGTTCAAGTGGAATTGATGGAACCTCAGGAACTGATGGAACTTCGGGAACTAATGGAACTTCGGGAACTAATGGAACTTCAGGAACAGACGGTTCTTCAGGAACTGATGGTTCTTCAGGAACAGATGGTTCAAGTGGATCTTCTGGATTATCAGGAGTTAATGGTATAGATGGTTCTTCAGGTATAGATGGAACCTCAGGAATTGATGGAACTGATGGTTCAAGCGGATCTTCAGGAACAGATGGTTCTTCAGGTTCTTCAGGTAAAAACGGAACTTCAGGAACTAATGGAACTTCAGGAACAGATGGTTCTTCAGGTGTAACCGGTAATCCGGGTACGAGTGGTTCATCAGGAACTAACGGAACAGATGGTTCTTCAGGTAAGAATGGAGAAAACGGAACAGATGGTTCAAGCGGATCTTCAGGAACAGACGGTACAAATGGTTCAAGTGGTTCAAGTGGTTCTTCAGGAACGAATGGAACTTCAGGAACTAATGGAACTTCAGGAACAGATGGTTCTTCAGGTTCTTCTGGTATAGATGGAACTAGAGGTAATGACGGTTCTTCAGGTTCATCCGGTTCTTCAGGAGTCGATGGTACTTCTGGAACAGATGGTTCTTCGGGATTATCTGGTGTTAACGGTTTAGATGGAACTTCTGGAACAGATGGTTCAAGTGGATCTTCTGGTAAAGATGGAACTTCAGGAACTAATGGTTCAAGTGGAACTAACGGTTCAAATGGTTCAAGTGGAACAGATGGTTCAAGCGGATCTTCTGGTAAAAACGGAACTTCAGGAACGAACGGAACTTCAGGTTCTTCAGGTTCTTCAGGTGTTAGTGGAACTTCTGGAACAAGTGGTTCTTCAGGAACTGATGGTTCGAGCGGTTCAAGTGGAACCAATGGAACTTCAGGTACTAATGGAACGAATGGAACTTCTGGAAAGAATGGAACTTCAGGTACTGACGGGACTTCGGGTACTAACGGAACTTCAGGTACTAATGGAACAAACGGAACTTCGGGAACTGATGGAAGTTCAGGAAGAAATGGAACTTCAGGAACTAATGGAACTTCAGGAAAGAACGGAACTTCAGGAACTGATGGTTCAAGCGGTTCTTCAGGAACTAATGGAACTTCAGGTACTAACGGAACTTCAGGAACAAATGGAACTGATGGTTCAAGTGGATCTTCTGGTAAAAACGGAACTTCAGGAACTGATGGTTCAAGTGGTTCATCAGGAACTAATGGTACCTCTGGTGTAGATGGTAGAAATGGAAGTTCGGGTATAGATGGAGATAACGGAACTTCAGGTACTAATGGAACAAACGGAACTTCTGGAAAGAATGGAACTTCAGGAACTGATGGTTCAAGCGGTTCATCAGGAACTAACGGAACTTCAGGAACGAATGGTTCAAGTGGTTCATCAGGAACTAATGGTACCTCTGGTGTAGATGGTAGAGATGGAACTTCAGGAACTAATGGAACTTCAGGAACTAATGGAACTTCAGGAACTAATGGTTCAAGCGGATCTTCAGGTGTAAATGGAACTTCAGGTGTAAATGGAACTTCAGGTGTAAATGGAACTTCAGGAACTGATGGTTCAAGCGGATCTTCCGGTAAAAATGGAACTTCAGGTGTAAATGGAACTTCAGGAACTAATGGTTCAAGCGGATCTTCAGGTGTAAATGGAACTTCAGGTGTAAATGGAACTTCAGGTGTAAATGGTGCAAGGGGTACAGGTTCTTGTTATGAACACGTTTCTATAAATGCCACACCTAGAGATATAAATATAACTAATCAATTATTGCAAAAAGCATTTGTTAAGATACCTTATACATTTGCTGAAGAGAACATGGTATTAACAGGAATTGAAGCATCATATGGTGTTAATAATAATTCAGAAGCCGTAACATATACGTTAAGAGCTGTAGATTCCAATGGAAATGCAACAGCAATAGCGACGTGGTCACATGCTGGTGGAACTAAATTTACTTCATATACTAGTTATTCAATATCATCATCTTTTTGGTCAGGTAAATATTTATATGTTACAGGATCTAATAGTTCATATAATGGATCAGGTTATACAGTATCTGTTATATTTACAAATGGTTCATGTATGGAGTAAGATAAATAAGATAAATTAATAAGATAAACTTAATATGGCATTATCAGTATTTGCACACGATGAAGAATGTGTACCACCAACTAATCAAATAAATCTAGTTTATGATGCTAATACAGTCTCTGATATAGACAGTAATACATCATCAAATGTTTATTATACAGATGGTACAACATTGGGTGTAAACGACATAATAACCCAACCCGTTCAATGTAATGGTGGAATGGATGTTGTGTTTCTTGTTGATTATACTGCTTCTATGGGCAGTGCCATTGAGGGTGTAAAAATTGGAATAGCCAATATATTAAGTACAATTAATACAGAGTCTAATGGTGATTTTAGAGTTGCTTTATGTTTGTTTGACGAGTACGATAGCGGTAATACAACTATACCAACATATGCAAATAAATTAGCATATCAAGCTGTTGCAACATCTCGTAAAGTTATAATTGAAGAAAATAGCAATAAAACTCAAGTTATAACTGGTTTAATGCCATTTAGTGGAGTTGGTCAAACTAATTCTTTCATATCACAGCTTAATCTTTTAGATACGGATTCTTTACCACTTGGAAACGGCGCATCAGGTCCAGAACCAGGCGGATTAGCAGTAAACGAAATAGTATCCAATGGAATAGTTGGATCTTTTAGATCAGAAGCAATTAAGGTTATAGTTTTAATTACAGATAATAAACCAGGTGGATATGATGATATTAATAATTCAGTAGATGATGTCTATTTTACTAATTTAGCAGGTGTATGTGATTCATTAGATGTTCAAACAATGGTTCAAAGTACATTAGACAAAACAACGACTGGAAATTATTACACAAAACTTTCTGACAATACAACACCAACGGGTAGATACGATAAAGTTACATTTGATAGTAATGGTAATTGGATTAATACAGGTTTAATTGCTGGTATAGAATCATTATGTGATAGTAGTTTTACATCAACCTGTGATTTAGTAGAAACTGGGTGGTATCATGAACCAGGTAGCGATTATGCAGTATTTTTTGATAAGGAAGAAGGATCAGTAACTAGTAGATATAACTTCCCACCTGAATATGATACTGTAGCCAGTACGTTAAATGCTACAGAAGGCAACGTAACAATAAGATTCCGCGTAAATACTAAGTATGTTACAAATGGAACCCAATTATATTGGAGTTTATATGATGGTGGTATTGCAGCCGCTACAGCGAGTGACTTTACACAGAATATAGACAATGGGTCTATATCAATTTCTTCAAACACTGGGTATTTTGATTTGACAACTAAAGCAGATAATTTAACCGAAGGGCCAGAAATGATATATGTTAAAATAATGACTGGTAGTGTAAATGGCACACTAGTAGCGTATTTTGATGTTGTAGATTTGAGCGATACCTCAATGACCCCAACACCTACACCTACACCGGTACCAGTATACACTATATGGTCTGAAGCTGCTGGATTTGGTGGAAGTATTTCTGCTACAGACCCGTGTGGAGACTTACAATTTGCGTTCTATACTAGTAATGCATCTTCAGTTACAAACCTTCAAATAAACGATACGCTATATACAAATAGCAGTTTAACTAGCGCTGTTAATGGTGGTAATCAATGGTATGGATTGGGCGATAGTGTATTTGTTGGAGCAATATACAAAGTACAAATAAGTTCTAGTGGTAAAGTGTTAAATATAGGGGATTGTTATCCTGATCCAACTGCAACACCAGTTCCACCGACACCAACACCAAGTCCTACAGCTACACCAGTTCCACCGACACCAACACCAACACAAATACCAACGGGTAATTGTCAACACTCTTGGTTCTCCGTGGATGTAGATTCAAATAGATATGGATTAAGATATAAATCAATAGAATCTGGAACATATATAAATACGCGCCTTAATCAAATGTTAAGTACTGCAAATGTATGGCGTAATGGAAAAGAAGGTTATGTTGTTTCTGTATGTTCACAAGAAGTGGTAAACATATATGATTTTAATAATAATGGAACAATTACTAGTATTAGTGGTTTTGAAAGATTAGCTTCTGGTAATTCATGTACTAGTGAGACTATATGTGTTTATGACGCTCCTAACCCAACTGCAACACCGGTTCCACCGACTGCAACACCAGTTCCACCTACAGCGACTCCAGCGCCTACAGTAGCATCTACACCGGTTCCAACACCAGTCCCACCGACTGCGACTCCGGCGTCTACGGTAGCTGCAACACCGGTTCCAACACCAGTCCCACCGACACCAACACCAGAAGCACCTTCGTATTATTTATATCAAATGGATCCATGTGACGGTTTTAGCCCTCTTGTAATAGCTAGATCTAATAGTGAGATTATATTATATGGAGTGTATCAACTATCTGGTAGTGCATATGCAGATCAAGGATATACTGCGATACAATCAGTATCAGGTGGGGAATGGGATACTTATGTTTTAGGTCTTTCGCAATGTGGTGGCGGCAAAGACGGTTTAGAAGAAGAACCCCGATAATCACATAGGACACATCTCGTGACCACCATTAATCTATCTAATTATTTACGATAAGTTGTAAAGAGAAAGTATTTCTAACGCCAGGAATACTTTCTCTGAAAAGTTAGTAAACAAAAACACAATATATAATATAATAACTAAACAATATTGTGTAAATGGAAGAAACTATCTTTATTCAGATCGCTAGTTACAGAGATCCTGAATTATTAAAAACATTAGATGATTGTATTTCTAACGCTGAATTTCCAGAAAATTTAAGATTTGGTATATGTTGGCAACATTCAGAAGAAGATGAATGGGATAATATAGATCGTTATAAAAATGATCCTAGGTTTAGTATTTTAGATATTAATTACAAAGACTCTACGGGTGCATGTTGGGCTAGAAATAGTATTCAACAATTATATCAAGGTGAAACTTACACCTTTCAATTAGATAGTCACCATAGATTTATTAAAAATTGGGATACTGAATTGATTAGTATGTTAAAGAGTTTGCAGGCAAAAGGCCACGCAAAACCTTTAATTACAAGTTATATTTCATCATATGATCCAGTAACTTACCCAGAAGGAAAAACTGAAGTTCCATGGTTAATGAACTTTGATAGATTTACACCAGAAGGTGTAATTTTCTTTTTACCAGCTACTATTCCTGGATGGCAGGATATGACAGAACCTATTCCTTCTAGATTTTATTCAGCACATTTTGCTTTTACTATTGGTGAATTTGCAAACGAAGTACAACATGATCCTGAATTTTATTTTCATGGAGAAGAAATTACGATTGCAATTAGAGCGTATACTCATGGTTATGATTTATTTCATCCGCACAAGATTATCGCATGGCACGAATATACTCGTAAAGGCAGAACTAAACAATGGGATGATGATTCTGAATGGGGTAAGAGAAACGCACGTACACATGAGAAAACTAGAAAATTATTAGGAATTGACGGTGAATCTTATGATTCTGACGAAGAAAGATATGGTAAATATGGTTTAGGTCGAATAAGAAAGATTGAAGACTGGGAAAGATATGCTGGTATTAGACTTCGTGATAGAGCTGTTCAATCATGGACGCTAGAAAATAAATTAGCACCTAATCCTATAGTAGAAGATTATGAAAATAGCTTCCATCAAAAATTTAAACATGTATTAGATGTACATAAATCTGGATTTGATCATGATGATTATTCCTTTTGTGCAGTTATTTTAGAATCAGAAGACGGTACACCAGTATACAGAAGGGATTTAAATGAACAAGAAATAGCTCAAAAGTTAAAAACCCAAGATGATTGGATAAAAATTCATATAGATATGCAAGGACCAAAACCACATAAATGGATTGTTTGGCCTCATAGTAAAGCCCACGGGTGGGGTAAAAAAATAGAGACTTTGATTTAAAATGAAAAAAGTACTAACTGGGGTAAGTAATAACGTAGCACAACATATAGATAAAATAAAAGTATGGTCTAATAGCTTTAAAAAGCACGTAATAGGCGGTGAAGTTGTACTTATTGCTGCAGATATGTCAAATGATGATATAAATGCGCTTAATGATAATCAAATTAAGTTTCATCCAGTAGAAACTAATAAAGAATTTACGATCAATGATAGTAGATTAATACACACTGCTAATTGGTTAGAATCAAGTGACTATGATTTATGCATGGTTACTGATGTATTCGATGTTTGTTTTCAAGGTGATCCTTTTGAAATGTTTGATTTAGATAATCATGACTTTTTTGCAGCAGCAGAAGGCATTTATCATTCAGAAGAACCATGGAACATGGATGTAATGAGTAAATCATTTCCAGAACACGTTGAATGGATTAAACCGTTTGAGGTTGTGTGTAGTGGAGTTTTTGGTGGTAAAAAGGATTCTGTGATTAAAACATTAAGAATGCAACAAGACCTAGTTGATGGAGCATTACATGGACATGATATCAGAGATCAGGCCGCATTTAACATATTAATATACAAAGGATTGATTGAAAACATTAAGCTTTTCACGCCATCTGATGGATGGGCAGTACATTCTGCTCTTTCAGGTCCAACTTTTCAACATATTAATTGGGGATTAGGTGAAAAAATAGAATCTAGATATGGTTTACCTAAATTAGATGGTAATAAATTAGTTACTTCAAATAATAAAATATATAAAATAGCGCATCAATATAATAGAATTGATGAATGGAATAAAAAAATTATTGAACAATATGTCTAAGAAAATTATTTGCACTTGTGAAAGTACTTATAAGCACTATGAAGCTTATTGGAAAACAGTTGATTTTGATTTTGAATTTTTATCTGATAGATCACCAATTGGTATTCAATATAATGAACAACTGGTAAGAGAAAGGTTTGGTTTTAATGGAGATGTTAGTAAAAAACATTTTTGGAATTCAGAAGGAAATAGAAATATAGTTTGGTTTTATGCACATCTAAGAATGGCATACTATTATATGTTAAACCCAAATGAAGAGTGGTATTGGTTCATGGACGACGACGTGACATGTGACAATTGGCCAGAATTTTTTAAAGCATTTGATAATAATGATGCTGATTTTATTGCATATTATACATTTAAGAAATCGGGAGTTCAAAGTCAGCCTAATGTACCAGAAATAGATACAAATACTCATAGTGGTGATTTATGGTTTGATAGATTTCCAGGTGATGGTGATCAAATATCTAAAAACGGAGATTTATTTGGTTCATTCTTTCCAATCGTTAGATTTTCTAACAAAAGCTTACAACACTTAGCAATCTTATTACTAAATGGTGTACATGGATATTCAGAAGGATTTGTACCAACACGATTGAGTAGAGATGGATTTAAACTAGATACTATTTTTAATAATAAGGGAGAATCTGATCATTTTGATACAAATAAAATAAATATTAAACATAAGAACACTACCGTAAACTGGTCTTGGATATAAATACACAGTAAAAATGAAACCATTAATTATTACAGCGTTATATGACATAGGTCGTTCAGATTGGAAAGATTTTGCAATGTCATATCATACATATTTACATTGGATGTATAATACTTTACAATTGAATTGTGAAATGGTTATTTTTACTGAACCTAAATTTGAAGAAAGAATTAAAGAGATGAGGTCTGAGATAGATCCTAATGGAGAAATGACAAAATATGTCATCAACCACATGGAGGACTTGGAAGCTTATAAACAATGGAATGAACCATTGACTAAATTAATGGATAGTGAAGATTTTAAAAACAGAAGACATTTTGATCATGTACCTGAAATGAATCATCCTCTTTACAATATAGTAATGTTTAATAAAGTATTCTTTTTAAAGGAGGCTTTGAATTTAAATCCAGAAGCTACACATCTATTGTGGTTAGACGCTGGCGGAATAAGAGAATCTATATCTACCAAAGAATGGCCAAATATTAATAAATTAGATTCTTCTAAAATAATGAAATTTAGCCATAATGTGCCATTTAATGTACCTGATCCAGAATGGCATTCATTTTCTCAAGTTAGACATATTCAAGGTACAGCATTTGTTTGTCCTTCTCATATGATAGATTGGTATATAGCAGAGATAAATAATACAATACACGATTGCATCAATCAAGGATATATTGGGAGTGACGAAAAGGTTTTTGATCTAACATATTTAAAAAATCCTAATAGATTTAACTTAGTCAAACAGAGTTGGAGAGAATATTATGATTGGTTGCTTTAAAAAGAACCGTAAAATATGTACACATTAGTAACTGGAGGAGCAGGATTTGTAGGAACTCATTTAATTAAAAGCATTTTAATAGAATCACCTCATACTAAAATAGTTTCTTTAGACGATTATTCAACTGGAACGGAAGAAAATCATATAGATGGTGTACAGTATATAAATGGATGTACACAAAACGCATTACGCATTTTATCCAGATTTAAATTAGATACAATTTATCATTTTGGTGAATATTCTAGAATATTTCAATCATATGAAGACATAGATAAAGTACAATCTTCATGTGTTGAGGGTACTAGTCAAATAATTAGATTAGCATTACAACATGATGCAACTTTAATTTACTCAGCTTCTTCATCTCATTTTGGTCAAAAAGACCATGATTTATCACCATATAGTTGGTTTAAAAAACAAAACGTTGAACTTATTAAAAAGCATCAGAAATGGAGCAATCTTAAATCACACATTTTCTATTTCTTTAATGCTTATGGTCCAGGTCAAATTACAGAAGGTCCATATGCAACCGTCTTAGGTATATGGGAAAGACAAATTAAAAATCAAGAACCTATCACAGTAGTAGAACCAGGAATTCAAACCAGAATCTTTACAAGAGTTGAATCTATTGCACTCGCATGCGCTAGACATAAATTATTACCATTGAATTGTGAATGGGCTTTATATTCAGAAGATAAAATAACATTACTTAAGGTAGTACAAAAACTTAAGAAGAAAACTAAGTGGATAGAAGCAAGACCTGGTGATAGACAAAGAGTTCCTAAGATTAAAATACCTCAACCTCCACATTGGGAACACCCATATAGATTGGAAGATTGGATAGGAGATCTTAGAAGATGGACTAAACCTGAAACATCAGAAGATTTTGATATATAATATATAAACATACATAATATTTAATGAAACATGTAAAATTATTTGAATCTTTTATAAACGAGGCAGTATCTTTTGATAAAAAGGGTATTAAAGCTAAGTTAGAAGACAAAGTTAGAATTGCAAAAATTGCAGTTGAAAAATGGGGAGGTTCATATGAGAATGTATTAGCAAGAGCTGAAGCCGCTGCAAAATCCGGTAAATTACCAAACTATAAAGAACATTTAAGTGTTCAAGGCGATAGTGAACAAGATTCTTATGATGTATTTCAAGGAAGAAACGCTGCTCAATTAGCAGAGAAAATCTCAAAGGTAATTAAGAAGTATAAGAAATATGAGGTTGAACAGTCTTCAGTAGGTGCTGCGGCTGGTTGGTCAGGTACTGCAAGATCTACAGTTTCTGGTGATATTAAAGGTCATGCTAATTTCAGTAATGGTAATGCATCTTTTTTAATCGCAGTTACATGTGGTGGAGGAATTGATAGATCTATTAAAGATAAAATGTTCCAAGAAATCTATGAATTAATGTTTGTATTAGATCAATATAATTCAAGTGATGGTGGTGTTCAGTTCAACACAAGCGAAGGAACAAATTACAACACAATAGGATTACAAAATTCAAGCTATTCATTTAATAGTGGAATGGCATCTAAGTTAGAAAATATAATGAACAATTAAAATGAAACACATAAAACTATTCGAGCAATATATTGCTGAAAAAAGAGAAGATGTTGGTAAATACAACACTGTTAAAAAGGTAATTGCTAAATTAGGTAGAAGACCAAGTGAACAAGAACTTGCAACATTTATTAATAATAACTATTATGATGTTACAGAAGTAGAACGTGGTGATGATGATCCAAGTGCAAATGATAAAATTGCAGACCTAGTAGCATTCTATAAGTTTGATATTGACGATTGGCAAATTGCATGGGCAGATGCTCAAAACGAATCAGTAGTTACCGAAGCTAAAACAATATCTTTTGCTAAAGCATCAATGATGGGTTCTAAACTTCTTAATAAAATTAGTATTGGTACTATATTAGATACTAAGGGTGGTCAATATGAGATCACTGGTTTTGGTCAACAATCAAATGCATTTAAGGAATTTGAAGCTACGATTGACGGAAAAGAAGTAAAGGTTAAATTAACTGTAATGTACGGTCTTAAGTTAGAAGTAACTGATGATGTACGTAGCGCTAGATTTAATAAAGAAGAAGAGGTAAATTCAATTATTCTAGAATCTTTAGTTACTGAAGCAGTTGCTAAAAATACTAAGGTATATCAAATCGCAACACCAGCTCCGAAGGCAATGTTGGTTGAAGAATTAGAAGATCTTTTTGGAGATGATTATAGACATATCATTACAGAATTTGACGATGATGAAAGATATGAATCAGTATTAGTATTCAATCTAACACCGCGTGATATTAAAAGAATACAGGAAGAAATTGGAGATGTACTAATCTGGGAATACTCAATTAAAAAGGGTAAAGAGATTAGTGAATCAGCAATGATCGAATCTCTTTCAGCATCTGACAGAAAGGCAATTGCATATACTATGGCAGAACAAGATCCTTCAAAGATTAAAGATCTTCAAGATGCTATTGGTCAAGAATTTTCTGACAACTATTCTTCAACTAATAGAAGTATTTTAGTTGATGTTAAAAAGAAAGGTGGAAAATGGGTTGCAATTACCTCAGAAACTGAAAGCGAATACAATAACAAAAAACCTAAAAAAGGAAAAAGAGAAGCGACGATAGGTATTACCTGGAATGCGATGTTCTTTTAATATAAAGATTATGAAAAAAGTAAAACTATTTGAACAATTTGTCAATGAGGCAAAGGTAGATAAAAAGTATTTTGACAAAGTAGTTAAAGTACTAAGCAAATCAAAATATCCATTTACTGTAATGTTAGTTACTAAATGGAATGAAATCGATATTGTTATAGGTTATGATGCACCTGATGCTATTTCAGATGATATTGATCAAAGACTAACTAAAGCTAAACTAACATGGGGCGGAAGTTCTGGAATCTCTATTTCGGGTGATTCATCAAATTATTCTAGAAGAGAGTATGATGAGATCGCAAGAATCAATGGAGGTCACAGAGACTATTAATAAAACAAACAATAATAAAATGAAACACGTACAATTATACGAATCGTACCTTAGTGAAAAGTATATCACTTATGATAAATTAGGTAAGTGGGGAAAGTACAGTAATGAATCTGAAGTTGAAGATGATTTAAGAATGACAGTTATTAACATGTTTCTTTACGCTGGTATTTCAAATAAATTAGACGATGTAATTTACACTGATCAATCTTCTGATAAAGGTATCAAATGGCAAATTGAAATTAAAAGTAAAGGTTCTGATATTATTCACGTATACAAAGATGGTAAATTCAGAGGCGAATATGAATGGTATCTAAACAAGAAAAGATCTTCTAAAGCAGACATTCAACAGTACTTTTTAGACAAGCTAATTTCAACCCTAGATCAATACCTAGCACAGTTAAAAGGGTTTGATTTTTACTACCACATGGCAGACGATTCAAGAGCCTATAAAAGAGGTCAGGCACAAGCTGATGCTCTAAAACAATTATACTCAAAACTAAATAGTTCAGATCAAAAACGAGCTCATGCAGAGTGGCTTAAAGCATCTAAAACTCAAGTAGATATTAAGCAGTTTCAAGGAGCATAATTACGACACTATTCTAAACAAAAAAGCCTCTTAATTGAGGCTTTTTTTTGCGCGCACCCCAACTAAATATAATAGATACTTTATGAGGGTAATCATTACTAGTTTATTGGTTTGTTTAGTAGCTTGGGTAGATCTAAAACCTAGACCAGAACCATATCAATTTCAACCTCTACCAGAACACATACTGTATATACAGGATTCAATCCAACCACCATTACCATTTAACCAGATAGAGATTAAAATTATTAACAGATCACTAGAACCATGGATAGCAGGGCAAACCATCCAAACCAACCAGACTCAATTTCTAATCTTGTTAAATCCAGTCTACCACCACAGACACCACCTAACCTTTTATCATGAACTAGTCCATGTAAAACAAATGGTCAGAGGCCATCTAAAACAAGTAGACACCATTTGGTACTGGCACCATCAACCTATTGACTGGCAATTACCATATCATCAAAGACCATGGGAATTAGAAGCCATCAAAGAAGCCGCCAAGTGCACGCAACCAAACCAATCAATACAATGATAATCATCGCCATAATAGCAGTAATCAGTATACCAATAACCATCTCTAATAGATACACCAATAGAAAGCAATGGTAATCCTAAAGATAATCCTCATCCTAGTCATCTTCTATATAGGGATGAATAGATTCCTACACTGGTTAGATAAGTAAACCAACACACCACCAATCCAGCGCTCCTAGCCAGTCTAGGTCTCTAACCTCTCAGTTAGGTGGTAGGAAGTGGTAAAAAGTGGTAGAAAGTGGGATAAAATGATAAATCCAGACCCTAAAACTAACCCTGATCCCAGTACTGCCCCAGGGGACTAGATATATAGTGGTCAAGTGATCGTTCATTAAGTGTGAGGAGCTCCCAGAGATGAGTCAAACGTGGGCGCGAACATACACACACTCCAGAGCTCCGAATACCCCTAACAGCATCCCAGAACACCAGACTAGTCAGGTCCGGTGTTGGGTGGAGGTATACTAAGCCTCCCATGTATAATTAAAAGGTCCGGACTTCAATTCCCCGCCGGACAGGGTTAATCATTTATGCTCCTGGTGCTCCCAAGTTAGCTTCTTCCGCCGGGGCAGACTCAGATTCGTTAGGTACCGCAGCAAATAAGCGGTCAAAAGCATCCTCCTCAGTCTTTAGCTTCTCTTTCTCTTCAGCGATCAGCTCTTGGTTTAGTAGATCTCTCTTGTAACGGGCAGTATCAAAGTTCACTCCGTCGGTAAAGTCAAAGAACAACTTATGACCTACCTGGCCCAGACGGTTCTTAGAGAATTCCATATAGCGTTCAGCTGAGTTCTCTGACCCTTTCCATTGTAGTTCTAACATGGCAGTGGTCATGTGTTTTAGCTTGTTAGAGCCGACGAATGTACCACCCTTAGATAACTGGAGGATAGTGATAAAAGTAGTGTAAGTGGTAGTCTTGTTTTTACCCTGGTTATTGGCAATCATCATGTCTAAGAACCACTTTTCGGTCTTACCTCTGGTCATGTTACAAGCCTCTTTAATAGTGTCATTTACCTCAGTGTAGGAGTCAGTCAAGACTATGTCCCAACCTTGTTGTAGAGTCTGCTCAATTACGGCTTGGGGATTCTCATCCACGTAGTCAGAAAGGAACAGAATAGGTAGCTGACCCCAATGTGGGAAACGCTTTAGATAACGAGCCATATCTAGCTGATTCATTTCAGCCGAGATAAAGAGTACTCGCTTGGTAGGATCCTGCTTTTGAACAGCATATAAGGCTTCTAAAAGGACAGTAGTTTTACCAACACCCGGTGCACCTGCGGCCATGATATTTGAACCTGGCATAAAGCCTCCATCG